>ENA-ORTT01000247-ORTT01000247.1-human-gut-metagenome-genome-assembly--contig:-NODE-247-length-75789-cov-8.726120_pt1 | contig 75789 bp, 67 predicted proteins | sample MGYA00242074_ERZ509197 | MGnify/ENA primary metagenome ERZ509197 (study PRJEB26280, sample SAMEA2338789) | human gut metagenome | biome: human gut; feature: human-associated habitat; material: faeces...
GGGATATTGAGGACGGTATCGACAGCACAGGCAAGAAAATGACGCTTTGCCAACTTTACGCCAAACAGAACGCACAGAGGGCAAACGTGAAGAAAAGCACACAGAAACAACGGGAACAACTCATGCGGTTATTAAAAGAGGACAAGTTAGGTGCTAGGAGCATTGACACAATCAAGCTCTCTGACGCTAAGGAATGGGCGTTACGCATGAAAGACAAAGGCTTTTCCTACAATACCATTAACAATTATAAACGCTCATTAAAAGCGTCATTCTATATCGCTATACAAGACGATTGTGTAAGGAAAAATCCCTTTGATTTCAAGTTGAGTGAAGTCCTAGAAAATGATACCAAAGAGAAAGTCGCATTGACAGAGGAACAGGAACTAGCCCTACTCTCATTCATCAAGACGGACAATGTGTATCACAAGTATTATGATGATGTGCTGATACTGTTAAAGACAGGACTTCGTATCTCGGAACTGTGCGGACTGACAATCATGGACGTTGATTTTATCCATGAGGTTGTAGTTATCGACCACCAGTTACTAAAGAGCAAGGAACAAGGTTATTATATTGAAACGCCTAAGACAAAAAGCGGAACAAGGCAAGTGCCATTAAGCAAGGAAACGATACAAGCATTTCAACGGGTTATGAAGAAACGCCCAAAGGCAGAACCATTTGTGATAGATGGACGGGGCAACTTCCTATTTGTCAATCAGAAAGGCAAGCCCAAAGTTGCGATTGATTACAATATGCTTTTTGTCCGTATGGTAAAGAAATACAACAAGCACCATAAGGATAACCCTTTGCCACATATCACACCGCATACGCTACGCCATACATTCTGCACAAGATTGGCAAGCAAGAACATGAACCCGAAAGATTTACAGTATATCATGGGACATTCAAACATCAGTATCACAATGAACTGGTACGCTCATGCGTCCATAGATACCGCAAAATCAGAGGTTCAGCGTCTAATCGCATAAGAAGTATTTACCACGATTTTAACCACGCTTGATAGCGAAAATATAAGAAGATAGACCTAGATATGTGAGGTTTACCACAAAAGCAAAATGCCCGTAGAGCCGATAAAATAAGGCTTTGCGGACATTTGAGAAGATATAAAAAGATAGTTAAAAAGACATATATAATTTCATCTTAATGATTTTATATAAAATTATTATACCTTTGTATTTACTCCGTTTACGTTGGCATGCTCATCTTCTGCCATCGGAATTACCAGACATTTCTGTCCGTTGATTACTTCGGATTTAATCTGGGAAACCTTTTCCGGTTTTACACGAAGCACAACATCATAGGTCTTAACTACTTCGTCAGCTTCTTCCTCTATCTGTTTCTCTTTTAACTGTTGCTGCAGCACTTCAACCTGGGCTACCAGCTCCTTTTCCTTCTGAATCTGCTCATTGGCAGCCAGTGCTTTGCTGTCTACTACATTTTCTGCCAGCGGTGCTTCTTCTGCAAATTCCTCTGCGCAGGTCTTTCCAATCTTTTCTGCCTTTTCCGGTGCAACGCCGCTTTCTTCCATAACATTGGTCAAAAGCTCCGGTGTCAGAATTACCGGGTCTTCTTCCAGTTCTGCTTTCTCTTCTACCAGATCATTTAAGTTCTGCTGAATCTCCATCAGCACTTCACCGCTCTTTTCCACATCATCGCCATATGCCTGTTTGACGATAGAATGGAAGGTCATCTTCTGCTCCGTTGCGGTGCGTCTTGCGCCACAGCCTAATCCCAACTCCATAAATTCCGCATGCGGTGCCTTGGTATCCTTAGTATAGAACATCAGGGAATGAATATCTGTACTGCGGTCGGTAAATGCCGGGAATAAGAAACCGCTGTCCGGTACGCTTACCACCCAGTCACGGATTCTTGGTCCGATACGGTTTTCATCTTCTCTGTAACCCAGTCCCGGTTTGGATAACTGTACCGGACAGATTGCACACAGAAGGTATTCAAACACTTCTTCTGATTCATCCAGTGCATTATTATCCGTGGTCTTGGTCATGACATCATAAGCATCATGGAACAGCAAAATCAGATAGTTGCCTGCATAGTCATAGCTTTCAATGACCATATCATAAAAACGTTCCAGTAACTCAGGATTTTTTAATTTACTTTCCCTTAAACCTAAAAGAAACTGTTGTCTTCCTCCTGCTGCTTCTTCATCCAGTGGAAAATTCAATTCCAAAAGATTATTTCCAATGGTTCCTGATAAGGTTTTCTTGGCAATCTCTAAATATTTATAAAATTCTTCATCTTCCAGATTTAAAAATGTCTCACTTAAATCAACGACCTTATTCTTACCGGCATCTACATAACAGCCACACAATCTGGTAAAGGTACAATTTTCTTTTGTAAAACGTCTCTTTAACTCTGCCACACCTTTTTTATCCATACTATGAATCTACTCCTTTACTACCTTTCTTTTATTTCTTATGTTTCCAAATCAGACTTTTATAGAACAAAGAATGTGCCTTGGCACATTCCCGCGCCTGCGGCGGTCGCTTGCGACATCTACCTTATACGCCGCAGTGTGCATCCTCGCGGAGCGTTTTTTAATTTACAGGAAAGCAATTTCCTGTAAATTAAAAAAGCCCAAACAAATAAAACTCTTCCTATGAGTCTTATTCGTCTGGGTTTTGCCGTCTTAACGTAACAATCCCTTGCCGAAAGGGTATTTACTTATTCATACTGTGAATCACACGATGAATGTGTACTGCCAGATAGGAAATCTCTACATCCGAGACTTCATAATCAAGCTTCTTCTTCATGTAACTCTTTATCTTCTGTGCACATTCGTAGGAATGTGGGAAACGATCCGCAATCAACTGGTCAAATTCTTCATCATTACGTTCACTGTCTTCCCGACTGATTACCCGCTGTACAAAGAATCTTAAATGCGTTACAAAACGCTCATAGGACAGGCTCTTTTCATCCAATTCCACCTGAAAGGTATATCTGACTATATTGAGTATATCCTTTATCATTGCCGGCATGTTCCTGGACTGATTCATCTGACCGCCCATCTGTGCATTTACCAGATGCATCGCAATAAATCCAGCTTCATCCTCCGGCAGCTCCACGTCTAGTTCCTGTTTTACAATATCTAAGGCTTTCAATCCCACCTGAAATTCTGCATTGTAGAATTTCTTCATCTCCCAGGAAAGCTCATTCGCAACAACGATGCCCTGCTGCTTTCTCTCTATGGCGTATCCCAGGTGGTCTGTTAATGTCACATAAATATTTTTACTTAAATGATAACCTAATGTTTCTCTGGCATATGCGATAACCAGCTCGGCTGTCCGGATATATTCATACGGCATGTCCTTTACCACCTGCATGAACTGGCTGGTACTTTCGTCCGGAAGGGAGAATACTTTTTCTATCTTTGTCTCATCTATTTCTTCTCCGGCTTTCTTTCCGAAGCCTATGCCCTTTCCCATAACGATGATTTCTTTACCTTTATCGTCCTCGGAACTAATTACATTATTGTTAATTACTTTGATAATCTGCATTACGTTTCACCTGTTTATGATATAAAAAAAGCTGCATTACACTCTAAATAATCCGACCTAACAATTATCTTAAAGTGCAATCCAGTCTTGCCTATCTCTAGTAACAATCCGGTTTGCGTCCCTGCTTATTACATTACAAATGTACTATATTTTATCAGAAACGTCAAGTCCGGAATGTAAACTTCGTATATAATATATAATTTTACCATTTCATTTTTGTGCACAATTCACTATTTTCCTATAATAATTCCACCGCCTGCGACAAATTCCCCATCATAAAATACCACCGCCTGACCCGGTGTCACAGCACGGACCGGTTCTTCAAAATGACAGCGGATTCTGCCCTCTCCGATATTTTCCACGGTACACATGGCTCCTGCATGTCCATAACGGATTTTACCTAAGAGACGTCTGCCATCAAAATCGGTAAGTCCCATATAATTGACATGGTCTGCAACCAGTGTATCCGTAAATACATCATCTGGCGAACCTACCACTACTTCATTGGTTTCCGGTCTGATCTCTGTTACAAAAATCCGTTTGCCATATGGTATATTCAAGCCACGGCGCTGTCCTACGGTATAGTGGGTAATTCCTTTGTGCCGTCCGATAATTTCACCATCTTTTGTCACAAAGTTTCCCTCTCCCGGAACTGCATCTCCAACCTCACGGTCAATAAAACCTGCATAGTCATTATCCGGGATAAAGCAGATTTCCTGGCTGTCTCTCTTATGAGCCACCGGAAGTCCCACCTCTTCTGCGATTTTGCGGATTTCATCTTTATGATAAGCACCTACCGGCATCAATGTATGGGATAACTGCTCCTGTGTCAGGTTATATAATGCATAGGTCTGATCCTTGGCTGCTGTTACAGATTTTGCCACTGCGAAACGTCCGTTGTCACATTTTGCAATTCTTGCATAATGTCCGGTTGCAATATAATCTGCTCCGATGCTTAAGCTTCTGGCAAGAAGTGACTCCCATTTCACATAACGGTTACAGGCAATACATGGATTCGGCGTTCTTCCTGCCAAATATTCTGCCACAAAATAATCCATTACATACTGTTTAAATTCCTGCTTAAAGTTCATCACATAATATGGTATTTCCAACCGGTCAGCCACTCTTCTGGCATCATCCACGGCACTGAGGCCACAGCAGCCACCATTTTCCTGCTGCTGTGTCTCTTCCTCATCCTGCCAGATCTGCATGGTTACACCAATCACATCATAGCCCTGTTCCTTTAAAAGATATGCCGCAACGGAAGAATCCACTCCGCCGGACATTCCAACTACTACTTTTTCCTTCATATATTTAATCCTATCCTACAGGTAAATTTTTAGCTGCACTCACAGTTTACCCACACTGTCAGCATCCGTCAAGTGAATTTTACGGTTTCCTTCTGTCCCCTTAGGATTGTGACATTCTTTTTGATGCAGGCAGTCACATAATCAATCTGCTCTGCCGTAATTTTTTCATTTAAAGTAAGCCGCAATGCTCCCCTTGCAATTTCCGGCGGTACACCGATGGCTGTTAACACATGGGATGGCTCATGTTCTCCGGAAGAACACGCTGAACCTGCCGATGCACAGATTCCATCCATATCCAGCATAACCAAAAGATTCCCACCTTCTAACTCATCAAAACAAAAGTCCACATTATTCGGAAGGCGGTTGTTCCATTCCCCATTCAGCCTGACCTTCGGCACCTGCTTTAATACTGAATAAATCAAGTAATCCCGCATCCTTGTCTCGATTTCCATCCGCTCTTTTAAGCTTTCCATTGCCATGGCTGCCGCTTTTCCCATGCCTACAATTCCCGGCACATTCTCAGTTCCCGCCCGGACACCGCTTTCCTGGCCTCCTCCATGGATAAAAGGAGGTATCCTCTTTTTCTTTCGCACATATAAAAATCCGGTTCCCTTAGGTCCGTTGAATTTATGTGCGCTGGCACTCATCATATCAATATTCATTCTGTTGACATCAATGGGAATATGTCCATATGCCTGTACGGCATCCGTATGAAAACAGATTCCATATCTCCTGGCAAGCATACCGATTCTTGCTATAGGTTCTATGGTACCAATCTCATTATTTGCCATCATAACAGAAATCAATATGGTATCCGGCCGGATTGCCTGCCGCACCTGCTCCAAGGAAACCGTTCCCTTGTCATTTACCGGAAGGTAAGTAATCTCATAACCATTCTGTTCCAGATATCCGCAGGTTCTTAAAATGGCATGATGCTCTATTTTCGTGGTAATGATATGCCGGCCACGCATAACCATACTTTCTGCGGTACATTTCAATGCCCAGTTATCAGATTCACTTCCTCCGGCTGTGAAATATATTTCCTCCGGCTGCGCCCCGATGCTCTGCGCAATGATCTTCCGGCTTTCTTCTATGGCATCATGACTTTTTTGCCCCAGATCATACAGGGCAGATGGGTTTCCATAACGACGCTCATAAAAGGGCAGCATTGCTTCGATTACTTCCGGTGCTGTCGGTGTTGTTGCTGCATTATCAAGATAAATCATTTTCTTCATGCTTCTTTCCCTCTGAGAATAGTTCTTTCTGCCTCTGATTTATCATATACTTTTGACAAATCTGCTTTTTCATGGAGGCTCCAATTGAAACCGTTGAAATCCATTTCAAATCCACTGATTGCCGGTACTCTCCTGCTTACTGTGACCGGACTTTCCAACAGAGTAATCGGTTTCTTCTATAGAATATTCCTCTCCCGCATAATTGGTGCAGAAGGTCTTGGAATTTATCAGCTTATTTTTCCGGTTTTTGCCCTCTGTATTGCCTTCAGTTCCTCAGGCATCCAGACCGCTGTCTCCCGTTTTGTTGCTGCAGCCGACCATAAAAATACCGGCATGAGTTACCTCTATGCCGGTCTGGTTCTTTCTGTGGGAATTGCACTCTCACTTACTGTTATTCTGATTTCTTATTCTGATTTTATTGCCATTCATATTTTAGATGAAGCCCGTTGTGCTCCACTCCTAGTTATTCTTTCCTACTGCCTGATTCCTGCCAGTGTCCATGCCTGTATCAATGGTTATTATTATGGGAAGAAGAAAACTCTGGTGCCATCCGTAAGCCAGCTTATGGAGCAGGTTGTCCGGGTCTTAAGTGTCTATACACTTTATCTTATCTGCCTGGAAAAAAGTTATCCCATCACCCCATCCATTGCTGTCTGGGGTGTTGTCTGCGGTGAACTGGCTTCTTCACTCTTTTCCGTAAGCTGCCTTCATTTCAAAAAGTGCAGCAGGCATATAAAAAGAATTTTTAAGGAGCTTTCCCTCTTTGCGCTGCCCCTTACCACCAATCATGTAGCATATCACTTATTTTCCAGTATCGAAGCCATTCTGATTCCCATCTGCTTAAAAAAATATGGCTACAGCAATCAGGATGCCTTGAGCGTCTTCGGCATTTTTACCGGAATGGCAATGCCAATGATTCTTTTTCCCAATGTCCTTGTAAATTCTGTCTCGGTGCTGCTGATGCCTGCTATTTCAGAAGCCTATGCAAGAAAGGATTTTCACTTAATCCGCCTTACTATAAAAAAAACAGTGTTTTATTGTCTGCTTCTTGGCTTTTCCTGTACCTTCGGTTTTCTTCTGACCGGAAAATGGATTGGACAATTCATTTTCCAGAACACATTAGCCGGCAGTTTCATACTCATATTAAGCTGGATCTGCCCTTTCCTCTATCTGTCCACCACCCTTACTTCCGTTCTTCATGGTCTAGGGAAACCGGGGCGTGCGTTCTACATTAATATGAGCGGCTGCACTTTACGCATTTTCTTTATCTATGCACTGATTCCAACATATGGCATCCGCTGCTACCTCTATGGCATGCTTGCAGGCGAACTGCTGACTACTTTTTTATCCTTTCTTGCGCTCCTTCGGTTTGCCAGAAAGAAATCGCCAGAAAACAGCCTGCTTTAGTCTATTGATTTTAAGGATTCTGCCATGTTGATGCGTTCTAATTTGCCTGTCATCATACAGTTTACAATCCATGCAAAGCCCATCGTCAGCAAAACACTAAAGAGATAACTTACTGCATTAATCTGTACATTAAAGGATACCATATCAATCTGTATCTCACCCATTACAAAACGATGGAACCATTTTCCTAAAATCAGTCCCAGTCCGCAGCCGATAGCAGTTAAGACCATATTCTCCCGAAACACATAAGATGCCGTTTCCTTTGGATAGAAGCCTAATACTTTAATGGTAGCTATCTCCCTCACCCGTTCTGTAATATTGATATTATTAAGATTATATAATACGATAAATGCCAGTGCTCCGGCACAGATAATAATGATAATGACAATATAATTCATACAGGACATCATTTGTGAAATCCGGCTTAACATATCGGAATTAACGGTTACTGCCGTCACACCATCTGCTTTCATCAGTACCGCACTCACTTCATGAATATCTGACGCATCCGGCAGTCTCACATACACGTTTTTAAATACCACATCCCCAATCTGTTTTTCATAGGATTCCGGTGCAATGTATACATAATTATAAATATGATTCTCACAGATTCCGGTGACTTTTAAGTGCATCTCATTGTTGTCACTGTCACGCAGCAGAATCGTATCGCCTTTTTTGACTGCATAGGTTTCTGCCACTTTCTTCGAAAGTACTGCTTCTCCTTCTTTTGGATAAGCAATCGGCTCCTGTTTCTTTGTATGCAGCGAAATAAAGTCTCCTACTTCATCCGGATTTTCCACTGCCACCATATGAATCGACTTAGTTCCTTTATCTGTCACCAGGTCAATGGTCTTTTCCATGGCATACATGCCTGCTGCATTTTCCTTTTCCAATGCAGAATCTAAAGATTTAAGGTCGGCCTCTCCCGGCATCTTTCCAGCTTTTAATGTAACTCCGATGTCGTAAAGCTGGATTTCTTCATACTGCTGGTCTGCCACTGCCACTACAGAATCCCTTACACCAAAGCCCATCACCAGCAATGCCGTACAGCCGCTGATTCCGATTACCATCATAAAGAAACGCTTCTTATAGCGGACAATATTTCTTACGGATACCTTCTGCAAGAATTTAAGTCTCTTCCAGATAAATGGTACATGCTCTAAGAATACACGTTTTCCGGCTTTTGGTGCTTTCGGCCGCATCAAATCTGCCGCCACTTCTTTTAACTCTTTATGGCAGGACAGCCAGGTCGTCCCAACGGAGCAAAATACTGCAACGGTAAGTGAAACCAGTGCCAGTGGCAGGTCAGACACATAATAGATCCCACCCATTTTATAAACGATTCCATAAGCCGTTATGATAACTAACGGGAAAAAATGGATTCCAAGGACATAACCGATTAACGTTCCGCTGATGGCTGCAGAGCCGGAATAGAAAAGATATTTTCCCATTATCTTTCCTTCACTAAAACCCAGTGCCTTTAGCACACCAATCTGTGTACGCTGTTCTTCCACCATCCGGTTCATGGTAGTCATACAGATTAATGCTGCCACCAGAAAGAAGAATACCGGAAATACATTGGCAATTCCTTTTACTACACCGGAATCATTTTTCAGGCACACATAACCTACATTGGTATTCCGGTCCAGTACATAAGTCTCCGGTTTCTCGATTTCATCTATCTTACTCTGTGCATCTGCTATCTGGTCATCCGCATCCTGCATCTGCTCATCAAATTCACTCTGATTCTCCTGATACTGCAATAAGCCGTCTGCCAGCTCTGTTTCTGCAGCCTCAAGCTGATCTTCTTTTTCTTCTATCTGTTCTTTTGCTGCCGCAAGCTGGTTCTCCCCATCCATAAGCTCTGCCTCGGCAGCTGCCAGTGCATTTTTTCCATCTTCTATCTGCTGCTTTGCGGCTGCCAGCTGGCTTTCCGCAGAAGAAAGCTGACCTGCGGCTGCTTCTAATTCCGCATTCTTTGCATTTAATTCTGCTTCTGCACCGGCAACCTCCGTTAAACCGGCTTCAATCTGTGCCAGCATCTCTTCATAGCCCGGAGTATTTTCCGTCAACTGCGCTTTTGCGGCCTCAAGGCTGTTTCTCTGATCCGTCACCTGCTGCTTTGCTGCCAAATAAGCATTCAATCCCTGCTCATACTCTGCCTTTTTTGCTGCCAGTGCACTTTCCTGCCCGGAAATCTGCTGCGATGCGCTCTCTAATTCTGCCGCCTTAGAAGACAATGCATCCTTCCCGGACTGCAGCTCCGATGCTTTAGCAGAAAGCTCGGTCTTTGCAGAAGCAATCTGATTTTTTCCATCGGAGATCTCTGTTTCTCCATCCGTAAGCTGCTGCTTTGCCGATTCTAATTCCGCTTCCGCTTCTGCCCGCTTTTCCTCTAACTCTTCCTTCTTCTCATCCAGTTCGTCCTGTGCGTCTTTTACAATCTTTTCATAACGGATATCTGCCTGTTCCTTTGTATATGCCTCCCAGTCTGCTTCCTTTGCGTCCATATAGGAATCATACTCATCGGAATAGATGTCATAATCTTCATCAAATTTAATATAGATTTCTGTGTCATAATCTACTGCAAATCCATCTTTTAATATATAGGCAAATCCGCTGATTCTGCCATTTCCAATGGATGTATTGCCACGTTCAAACTGGATATAGCACGGTGACTGTACCAGTCCGGTAATCGTATATTCTTTGTATGCAAATTTATCTAAATCATCTGTTGTATTATTTTCCGAAAGAACCAGCTTGCTTCCAATGGCATCTTCTGAAAAAAATGCGGAATCTACCACACATTCATCAGCAGACTGCGGCATTTCTCCGGCAATCAGCTTCAGTTTATTGACTTTCTCTGTGATGGAATGCATCTTGATAACGCGCTCATTTTCTCCGGCATCCTTATAAAGAATCTCTGCCGATATGGCACCCTCCGCCGCCCGGACATCTTCTTTTTCTGCCAGTGCTTCTACATTTTCTTCTGTAAAGCCAAGTGTGGATACCAGACGATAATCATAGAATTGCAAATCCTTTAAATAGACATCCGCAGAATGCACCATGACCGACTGGGTAATCTTAAGGCCGGAAAAAAATGCAACACCCAGTGCAATAATGGCAAGGATAGCAAAATATCTTCCAAAGCTTTTCTTTATCTCACGAAATGTATTTCTCTTCATCATGGATTTCATATTTCAAACCCTTTCTTTTCCACATGGACTACCATTCAATCTCATCGACATCCACGATATGTTCATTTTTCTCTATCTTTTGAATGGTTCCGCTCTTTACGGTAATGACACGGTCTGCCATTGCAGTCAGTGCCTGATTATGTGTAATTACAATGACTGTTTTGCCCTGTTTTCTGCAGGTGTTCTGCAACAGTTTTAAAACGGCTTTTCCGGTATTATAATCCAGTGCGCCTGTCGGTTCATCACAAAGCAGCACCTTCGGATTCTTTGCCAGTGCTCTCGCAATTGCCACTCTCTGCTGTTCTCCACCGGATAGCTGTGCCGGGAAATTGGCTTTCCGTTCACTTAAGCCCACCTCATCTAAAACTGTTGCTGCATCTAACGGTTCCTTGCAAATCTGTGCTGCAAGTTCAACATTTTCCAATGCTGTAAGATTCTGCACCAGATTATAAAACTGGAATACAAATCCCACATCATATCTCCGGTAACTGGTAAGCTGCCGCTTATTATATGCTGAGACTTCTTCTCCATCCAGATATACTTTTCCAGTGGTCAGATAATCCATTCCTCCCAATATATTTAATATTGTTGTCTTTCCTGCTCCGGACGCTCCTACGATAACGCAGAATTCTCCCTTTTCTATTTCAAAATTCACATCATGTAATGCTTCTATCGTAACTTCTCCGGTTTTATATACTTTACTTACATTCTGAAAGGATACAAATGCCATTTGATAGCCTCCTCCTTTTATTCTGGTTATTCAGGTGATTGTGCAAACGGAAAGTTATAAAAACCGTCTTTCCGGTTGCTTTGACTGAATCGCTGCACTGTCCGTCGAAGACAGATGCCACATAATGCCTGCAAGGGACACTGGGAATTTCGCTATCATATTAATTTCATCCGGCAACCGGCACAAATTCACATCCATGTTCAGTTGTGCCTCGCTGGTACATCCCTGTACCAGCGTTGCCTGTTTCCCGACGAAATTTCCAGTGTCCCTAACAGCCTTTATCAGGCATCTGTACTTCGACGAACCATGCAGCAATTCTTTCAAACATCGGAAAGATAGTCCTGATAACAAAATCTATCTCCTTCACAATCACCTGTTACCTGCTTATTGTAATGGTAGCACAATCTTTTCACTTTTTGAAATTAAATTTTTCTAAAGTCAGGAAGTACGCTTTCCAAATTACACCTGCAAAACCTGCCACCAGTATTTTCTTATGAATGCCTGACAACGAAAAAATCCACTTTCTTAGAATCACAGTCAGAATCTGCTATTCTAAAAAAGTGGATTATACATTCAAATATCCGAAAAATTTTTTCTTATAACAACGGAGCTATCACTGCATCAAACATACAATTTAAACTCTCTTCATATATCTCCTGATACGTGCGGTGAAAAGTCTCAGTAATTGCCATTGCCTGCTTTGGAACTTCTTCGTAAAGTCCAAATGCCGCCTCATATACTTCCGGATTCTTATCGTAAAATGCTTCTGTCATGGCATTTTCAAATTCAAATCGTGCGCCCTTGGAAAGATGCTCTTTAAAATCCTCTTTCCGTACATTTTTCACATAATCATCCTGAAATATATTTAATCCTTCTGCCTTGACTAATTCCTCTAAGCCTTCTTTTACATCTTCGTAAGTCATGGTCTTGAAATTCTCTACAAAGAATTTGTCAAAGGTCTCCTTATCCGGAAACTGCTTTGTTAAGCTCTCCATCTCTTTTTCCTCCTGTCTTATACCGCATGCAAAATCATGCGTTCCCGATATACCACTTCCATATGGTCTAATACTCTTCTCGCCCGCTGATACTGGTTATAATGTGTGCTGATAACGCAGACTTCCTTCGCCCCATTATAAGCAACTCTCTTATAAAATGGAACTCTCACCCAGTTCTGTGTAAATGGAATCTCATGGCTTACCAGTGTCCGCATCATCTGACTGCTGACTCTGGCATTGGTAGTTCTGCATAATTCCACATCCCGGTCAATATTTTTCCCCATGGTCTTCGGTTTGTTCTTCTTCATAATAATACCCTGTCTCCTTCTATTTGTCCATGATCTGAATCTCTACGTTCTTCCCCAGACAGCCTGCTACCTTCACCAGAAAATCCAGACTTGGATTATATCTTCCGCTCTCCAATCTGGAAATATTGGATTTCTTCGTGCCTGCCCGCTCTGCAAGCACTTCCTGGGTAATATGCTGTTCCTTGCGCACCGCCTTCAACTGACGCACCACATCCGAACGCGTCGACTGCTCCCTGCTCTTATTCTTCTCCATTTCTCACCTCAACAACTGTCTCTATGTTATCATATATGATAACTTATTGTCAACGAAAAAGAGCCTCAAAAAAGGCTCTTTTTGAACTATGTACCGACCCCCAAAAGTTAGACCTAAAAATCTAACGATTGGAGGTCGGTATTTTTATGGCTAAATATTCTTTTGAATTCAAGAAAAAAGTAGTTCTAGAATACATAAATGGAGAAGGTGGCACACAGTATCTTTCTACAAAGTATGGGCTTGGATCAAATTCTCAGCTCAGGAAATGGCTTGCTGCGTATAAAGAATTCGGAGATGAAGGATTAAAACGTTCTCGAAAAAAAGAGAACTACTCTTTCAAAAAGAAGCTTTCTGTTGTAGAGTTATATTTATCAAGTGAAATCTCGTATCAAGATTTGGCTCTACAAGAAGGAATTACTAATCCGTCAATGATTGTCAATTGGGTTAATCGCTTTCGAGTGGCGGGTCCTGATGCGCTGAGACCACGTAAAAAAGGACGAAAGAAAACATTGAACACATCTGATGACAATACACAAAACAAACTCGTTGAAGAATCTTCTGTTGATACAAGTGCAGAGCATGTAAAAGAACTAGAAGAAGAACTTCTTAAATTAAGAATCGAGAATGCGTTTTTAAAAGAACTGAGGAGACTGCGTTTAGAGGACGAAGCAAAAATGAGAGAACGGCAAGAATCATCAGCAGCCTCCGAAGACAGTTCAAATTAAAAGACCTTCTCTCATATACTGGAATGCCAAAAGCCACATATATGTATTGGCAAAAGCGTTTTGATAGAAAAAATCCGGATCAGGAAATTGAGGAAAAGATACTCGAAATTCGTAAAGAACATAAGGATTATGGATATCGTAGGATTCTCGGAGAACTTCGTAATCAAGGATATTCCATAAATAAAAAGAAAGTTCAACGTATTGTTCAAAAGCTCGGATTACAGGTGATATCCTATACTCGTAAAAGCAGGAAGTATAGTTCTTATAGAGGTAAGATTGGCACCGTTGCACCGAATAGGATTCGCAGACGTTTTGATACACATATACCTCATCAGAAAATCACTACAGATACCAGTGAGTTCAAGTATTATGAAATTGATGAGAAAGGACATGTGACTATGCATAAGCTTTATCTCGATCCGTTTATGGATATGTGTAATGGTGAAATACTTAGCTACGGGATAGATCAGAGACCTTCTGCCAAAAACGTAATGGATGCTTTAGATAAAGCAATTGAAACTACTGCGGACTGCCCATACAGAAGAACTTTTCACTCAGATCAGGGATGGGCTTACCAGATGAAGGCATATTCCCATAGACTAAAAGAAGAACGGATATTTCAAAGCATGTCCAGAAAAGGAAACTGTCTGGACAATTCCGTAATGGAAAATTTCTTTGGACTGCTCAAACAAGAAATTTACTACGGTGTTGTTTATTACAGCTACGAGGAATTAAAATCAGAGATAGAACGTTTTATAAAATACTACAACGAGAAACGAATAAAAGAAAAGTTGGGATGGATGAGTCCTGTTCAATACAGGCTCCATCTTTTAGCTGCATAAAGAAAAACGAGACGACCGAAGTCGCCTCGTAAAAGTCTAACTTTGAGGGGTCACCTCACTATTCTTCTATCTGACGCAGCACCTTGCGGAACTGGAAATAGAACAGTACAGACGTAAAGCTTACCGCCAGTACATCCGCTACCGGCTCTGCCATATAAACTGCCATTGCCTGATTGCCGGTAAAAATGTGCGGCATAATATAAATAAGCGGCAGTAATAATACGAATTTACGCATGACCGCTACAATAATGGAAGATACTGCTTTTCCCAGTGATGTAAATGCCATCTGACACGCCATCTGGATTCCGAATATCATAATTGCCATAAGATAAATCCGGAGTGCATTTCCCGTATATGCAATCAGTGCCGCATCCGAAGTAAACATGGCTGCAAATGCTCTTGGAAATGCCATCACCAATGCCCACAAAACAAAGGAAAATCCAACATCAATTTTCAATAATAAGAAATAGGCTTCTTTTACCCTGTCTGCTCTTTTGGCTCCATAATTATAGCTGATAATCGGCTGCGCTCCCTGACCCAATCCCTGTAACGGAAGTAGTGCAAACTGCATGACACTGGTTAATATGGTCATGGCTCCTACTGCCATATCTCCGCCATATCGTAATAACGAAGAATTAAAGCAGACTGAAATCACGCTCTCGCTTGCCTGCATAATAAACATTGCTGTTCCAAGTGCAATACTCGGCCAAATAATATTTGCCTGCAAAACCATATTTTTTCCTTTCAGGCGAAGATGCGTTTTCTTTCCGCATAAGAAAGCCAGCACCCAGATACAGGAACATGCCTGGGAAAGAACCGTTGCCAGCGCTGCTCCTTTTACACCCATTCCAAATCCAAAGATAAATACCGGATCCAGCACAATGTTAATCACTGCACCAATCAGTACCGACAGCATACTGGTTCTGGCAAATCCCTGCGCCGTAATAAATGCATTCATCCCCAGGGTCAACTGCACAAAAATCGTTCCTATAGTATAAATATTCATATAATCAGCAGCAAAAGAAATCGTATTTTCGCTGGCTCCAAATGCCAGAAGAAAGCCTCTGTTTCCAGCCAGCAGAAATGCAGTCAGTATCAGCGATACAATAATCTGGGTGCAAAAACAGTTCCCCAGCGTTTTTTCCGCCTTGTCCTTCTCTCCTTTTCCCATAAATATGGTTGCCCGTGGAGCACCACCATTGCTAATCAGTGCTGCAAACGCAGATACTACCATAATAAGCGGCATGCATACACCAACTCCGGTCAGTGCCATTGCACCATCCCCCGGAATATGGCCGATGTACATACGGTCTACTATGTTATACATCATATTAATCAACTGGGCTGCAACGGTAGGCAATGCCAGTTTTAATAACAGCTTTCCTACCGGTTCTGTTTCTAAAAATGTTCTGTCATTGGTCTGTTCCATGTGATTCTCCTTACCTTCTACTCGCGAAACAAAGAATGTGCCTTGGCACATTCTCGCGCCTGCGGCGGTCGCTTGCGACATCTACCTTATACGCCGCAGTGCGCATCCTCGCGGAGCGTTTTTTACTTTACAGGAAAGCAATTTCCTGTAAAGTAAAAAAAAGAACCGACCAGTGGTCGATTCTTTTCCAAAATTTTAATGCCGGCAGCGGGACTTGAACCCGCACGTGGTTGCCCACAACAGATTTTGAGTCTGCCTCGTCTGCCATTCCGACACGCCGGCATTTATTCGGTTCAGTCGAACCGAACAAATGAAAGTTTATCATATTTTCTAATAGATTGCAAGTTTATTTTTCCGGGTCTTTCATATTTTTCAAAATGTCAAAGCAGTCAAATGTTGCAAAATAATCCTTCGGTGTCTCTGCACGACGGATAAGCTGTACGGAACCATCTTCCTTCAGAAGTAACTCAGCGGATTTTAATTTACCATTGTAGTTATAACCCATGGAATAACCATGTGCTCCGGTATCATGAATTACCAGATAATCGCCCATGTCAATCTTCGGCAACATACGATCCACGGCAAATTTATCGTTGTTCTCACAAAGAGAACCGGTTACATCATATTTGTGGTCGCATACGCTGTTGTCCTTGCCCAGCACGGTAATGTGATGATATGCACCATACATTGCAGGACGCATCAGGTTTACTGCACATGCATCCACACCAATGTATTCCTTGTGTGTATGTTTCTCATGAATTGCCTGCGTCACAAGGCATCCATAAGGTGCTAACATAAAACGGCCCATCTCAGTATAGATAGCTACATCACCCATACCTGCCGGAACTAAAATTTCATCATAAACCTTGTGTACGCCTTCGCCGATAACACGGATGTCGTTTGGTTCCTGGTCTGGTGTATAGTTCACACCAACTCCACCGGAAAGGTTGATAAAGCTGATATGGCAGCCTACTTCTTCTTTTAATTTAACAGCTACTTCAAAAAGCTGTTTTGCAAGCATCGGATAATACTCGTTGGTTACGGTATTACTTGCTAAGAATGCATGAATACCAAAATTCTTTGCACCTTTTTCTTTTAAAATCTTAAAGCCTTCAAATAACTGCTCTGTTGTAAATCCGTATTTTGCATCTCCCGGGTTATCCATGATACCGTTGCTCATTTTGAACACTCCGCCCGGATTATATCTGCAGCTGATGGTCTCTGGAATCTTACCGATTGTCTTCTCTAAGAAGTCGATATGGGTAAAGTCATCCAGATTGATGATTGCGCCAATCTTGTCTGCAAATTTATATTCATATGCAGGGGTATCATTGGAAGAAAACATAATATGCTTTCCGTCAAATCCCTGGGAATCAGCTAACATCAGCTCTGTCTGGGATGCACAGTCGCAGCCGCAGTCATACTCTTTTAAAATATTTAAGATAAATGGGTTCGGAGTTGCTTTTACTGCAAAATACTCACGGAATCCCGGATTCCATGCAAATGCTTCTTTTACTGCCTTTGCATTTTCACGGATGCCTTTTTCATCATAAAGGTGAAACGGGGTTGGATATGTCTTTACAATTTCTTCAATCTGTTCTTTTGTCACAAATGGTTCTTTCTTCATAATAGTTAGTCTCCTTCACGCCTCAGCTAAGTAGTATTCTAAAATTCCCACTGTGACTTGTCAACCCGTCAAAGTAATTTTTATGCATTTTCTGTGTTGCGCGGAAAGGTCAGCGTTACCTTAAAGAAATCTCCATCCACTAACAGGTGGAAGCTTCCATGCATAAGCTCCGTCAGGCTCTGGGCAATGGATAATCCAAGACCGCTGCCTTCCGTATTTCTGGAGCTGTCTCCCCGGACAAAGCGTTCCTGCAGTTCTTCTCCCGTCATATGCAAAGGACTCTTGGAAATATTTCGAAACACGATGGAAACATTTCTCTCATCCTGTTCTAAGTCAAGATAAACTCTGGTTCCCGGCTGTGCATATTTATAAATATTATTCAACAGATTATCAAAAACTCTCCACAGATGTCTTCCATCTGCCAGAACAGAAAGTTCTTCTTCGGGATGATGAATCACAAGCTCTAAATTCTTTGCCTGCAGCCGTTCCTCATATTCGCCCGCTGCCTGTGTCAACAATACCTCCGGCACACATTTTTCCCAGTTGACTTTTAACACACCGGAGGATGCCTTGGATGCTTCAATTAAATCTTCAATTAATTTCTTTAACCGGGCAGACTGTCGTGTCAGCACTTCCAAGTATTCCTGCACCTTCGGATTTTCCACATCCTCTTTGGTCAGCAAATCCACATAATTAATAATAGAAGTAAGCGGTGTTTTAATGTCATGGGATACATTGGTGATAAGCTCTGTTTTAAAATGCTCGCTCTTCATCCGCTCATCCAGTGCTGTCTGCATTCCGCTTCCAATCTGATTCAGATGCTCTGCATAATTTTTAAATTCTCCACGCATATGGCTGGTGTCCATCTGATAATCATAGTCACCCTCTGCAATCTTCTCACCACCCTGCTTCAACTGATTGAGATTTGCCAGTATGATGCAGAATATCAGGAAAAGTGCTGCCTTTTCTACCAGAAATACCAGGAAAATCCACTCCCAGTTGTAACTGTCTTCCAGCATCAGAACACCGATAAATTCTATGAAAGTAATGCCCAGTGCAATCACTACACCTTTATAAATAAACGGCATATGCTTTTTAATATAAGACAATGCCTGTTTCAGCCATTTTACAAACCGGCATAACAGCGTGTTTCTCCACAACGTCTTTGTCTTATGCCTTACTGAGCAGCTCATGAGAAATACTAAAAGCAGGGTTGCTGTCAATACTGCCAGTATCACAATGGCAGCAAAGGAGCCTATGTCCGTTCCGTAAAATCCCCATATGTTTCCAAAAAATCCTGCCACACAGGCTGCAACGATATAAAGCATCAGTCCATAGAGTTCCAGCGGAATCTTATCGATAAAACTTCTCTGTATTCTGCCCTCTTCATCCTTCTTTCCGGCAGTCCGTACCAGCGTAACCAGTAAAATAACTGCTCCAATTGTACTTACTGCAAGTACCGCAAAGATTGCATAGCGGGTCTTATATGCAAAATCAATATATTTCATTTTAAAATACAAATCATCATGATAAGTCAAATCCCCCAGCGGGAAGAATGCCACTGCATAAATATCACCTCTTGAAAGATTTGCATCCTGTTCTTCTACTTCCGTAAATATCTGCTCCGGACTGTTTAAAACATCTATGGTAATTCCCGGATAACAATAACTGTCATAATTTCCCACGATTGCCATGTATTCCGGAATGACGCTTGCCAGATTTCCGTTTTCTATGGTACAGATTCGTTCCACGGAAGTATCTACACTCTTTTTAAATACATAAAAATTAAAGTTCGTCTCATCAGCCAGGCTGTATGCACAAGACCGCGCATCCTCTATATCATAATTTACAAAGTCTGAAAAAATTTCTGCTGCCAGACAGGAACCAATCTGCTCCTGAAAGTCTGCCGCTGTTTCCTTCTGGCTGTTTCGATAGATCTGGCTGTCTATCATTTCCAGCGTAAATACTGCAGATAAAAATGCAATTGAAGTCAGTAAAATAAATGCAATGACTGCGCTTGCTCTTCTGATGCTTCTTTTTTTCTTTTTCATGGCGTGTTTCCTCTTTCCATCTTATAGCCCTGTCCCCACACCACTTTTAAATATCGTGGATTTGCAGGGTCATACTCTAATTTTTCCCGAAGATGGCGAATATGCACTGCCACTGTACTTTCTGAGCCAAACGGCGCATCTTTCCATACTTTGCGATAGATATCCTTTGGAGAAAATACAACTCCGGGCTGTTCCATAAACAGTTTCAAAATATCATACTCTGTAGGGGTAAGACTCACCGCATCTCCGTCCAGCGTCACAACCTTGGCACTGTCATCTAATTCAATGCCACCGATGGCAAGATTCTTCTTTGTCATGTTTCCACCTCCCAGCTGCATATAACGGCGCAGCTGGGATTTTACTCTTGCCTGGACCTCCACCGGATTAAATGGCTTGGTAATATAATCATCTGCTCCCACCATAAGTCCTAAAACCTTATCGTTGTCTTCACTTTTTGCAGTCAGGAAAATCACAGGGACATTGCTGTTCTCACGAATCTTCACCATGGTCTGGATGCCGTCCATTTCCGGCATCATAATATCCATGAGCACAAGATGTATCTCTGTTTTCTGCATCATTTCAATTGCTTCCCGACCGTTATAAGCCTCGTAAATTCCATAGCCATCCGATGCAAGATAGATTTTTAACGCGGACACGATATCCGGTTCATCATCACATATCAATATGTTATACATTTTCTTTTCCCCTTTCCAAGTACACCATTATTGTATCGAATGAACCTTTAAGAACCAAGGCACCAAGTCTTTAAGATTTCTTTAACATCACGCAAATACTGTCTGTATCAACACCATATAAAGCACGGTTCCCACACCGATGCTCAGTAAATTATTTCTTTTCCACACATGTAAAACAACTACTACGAAAACTGCAATAAATTCCGGCAGACCAAAGGGAAACTTCACTACATTTACTGTCTTTAAGCAATAAATAACAAGCATTCCCACAACTGCAGGCGGCAGCACTTTTCCAAGATATTTTACGATTTCCGGGATTTCTTTTTTCCCGCTGAATAATACAAACGGAATTGCCCTTGTTGTAAATACAACCAATCCGCAAACCACAATAATTAATAACGACCGTTCCACGCTAATTGGCATTTTCCGCTACCTCCTTTTCTTCCATCACCTTACGACCGGATAACAGAATTATCATAATACAAATCATGGATGGCAGAATGAAATTATCACTGCCAAAGATAAGCAGGCAGATAAGAGATGCTGCAATTCCGGTCAGCGCCGGCAAATGATTCCTGCTGGTCAGCCACTGCTCCACAAAAATTACGACAAACAATGCTGTCATGGCAAAATCAATACCCGTTGTGTCAAACGGAATCAGCGTTCCGGCAATGGCTCCGATGGCAGAGCCAATAATCCAGTAAAGCTGGTCTAACAACGCAATGGAAAATAGGAATTTGTGCTCATCCACGCCCTCCGGCACTTTTGTAATAAAGAATAAGGAATAGGTCTCATCTGTCAGGGAAAAAATCATATATAATTTCTTTTTTCCCATATCACGGAATTTTTCTATTAAAGACAGTCCATAAAAGACATGCCGGATATTTACCATAAATTCTAAGAATATAATCTGCAGGAAACTGACTCCCGGTGCAAAGAAATTAACCGCCAGATACTGTCCGCTTCCGGCGTACACCAAGATACTCATCAGAATTGCCCAAAGAAAATTGTAGCCTTTTTCCTGGTACATCACGCCAAATGCAATTCCTATAAAAAGATAACCTGTCAATACCGGTATCGTATACGGAAATGCTGCTTTCACTGCTTTGACATAGCCATTTTGTTTCATTCTGTAATCCTTCTTTCTAATTCGCCCTTTCTACATCAAACACAATAACTCTACAATATGAGACTTCAAAAAACAAGTTTTTTATGCTATACTAGAATAAATTGTAATTTTAATACACAGCCTGGAATTCGCATCTTAATGAGAAAGAAGAATTTCAGATTATGAAAGGAGTTCTATCCATGCAGATTGATCCGATTACCGCTGCGCTTGGAAGTACCGCTGCTTCCACAACCTCTGTAAACGGTGTAAATAATTTTGAATCCTATTTAAATAATGCAGGCAACAATTCCCTTGCATCTATCTTTCAAAAAGCCTCCGATACCTATGGTGTCTCTGTTTCTCTTCTGACCGCCATGGCAAAGCAGGAATCCAATTTTCAGGCAAATGCCACTTCCAAATCAGGAGCCATGGGCATCATGCAGCTAATGCCTTCCACTGCTTCTTATTTTGGCTGTACCGACCCTTATGACCCGGAACAGAATATTATGGCAGGTGCCAAATATATCAGCGAGCTTTTAAATAAATACAACGGAGATACCTCCCTTGCTCTTGCCGCCTACAATGCAGGCAGCGGCAACGTAGCAAAATACGGTGGAATTCCTCCATTTAAAGAAACCCAGAATTATGTAGCCAAGATCACCGGCTATATGCAGGAAGGTGTCACTCTTCCGGACGGAACAGCCGTTGCTGCAAGTTCAAACAGCAATGCTGCCTACAATGCAGGCACTATAGATAATTCCCTTTCTGTTGACCAGTGGGATTCCCTTGAACAGGATGCCCTGCAGGATATTCTTGACCGCTTCTTTAATTATGATGATTATTTACGTTTTTTGAATATGTTTATGAAATTTATGTAAGATGACTGCAAAAATGCAACCCGGATATTTGTTGCTTCCTAAAAAGCATAGTTTTAGGGGCATTACAAATATCCGGGTTGTATTTTTTTGCGGATTCCTGGAGGAGCTGGGAATTCTGGCTTCTCTGACTCTCGTCAGGGTAAAAGGCTGGCATTTCTGCGGTTTTTTACCCAATTCAAAGATTCTTACAGTTCCTTCATCATTTCCTGTACTAACTTTGCACAATGCTCTGCTGCTTTCTTTTCAAAAGTTGGATAATCCTCCTGTGCAGAGCCATCTGCTTTATCTGAAATTGCACGAATGACTACATATGGGATGTTATTTAAAGTTGCTGCCTGCGCGATGGAGGCTCCCTCCATTTCCGTGCAGTCCGGATGAAATTCTGCAATTAATGCATCCTTTATCTCTTTGCTGGAAATAAACTGGTCTCCACTTACTACGCGGCCTTCTGTTACATGAATATCCGGATTTACTTTTTTACATACCTCTACAGCAGTCTTACACAACTTTTCATCTGCCACAAAAGCAAGCTGCTCTAATCCCGGAATCTGTCCTTTTGCATAGCCTAATGGTGTCACATCCATGTCATGCTGAATAGCATCCTTAGATACTAAAATATCTCCGATATCTAATGCAGGATTCAAAGAGCCTGCTACACCGGTATTGATAATATGTGTTACATCATATAAATCTGCAAGAATCTGCACGCACATTGCTGCATTTACTTTTCCTACACCACACTGTACCACTACTACCGGCATTCCTTTTAAATTACCCTCATGAAATTCCATACCGGCTTTCTTTGTAATCTGGTCTGTATTCATGTTTTTCTTTAATGTTGCTACTTCTAATTCCATAGCTCCGATAATTCCGATTTTACTCATGTTTTCTTTCCTCTTTCTGCTGATTTCCTACTTATGCATTACGCAATACATTTTTCATATCTGCTTTAAAACAAATTTTCCAAGCATCCTCTACGCCGGATAATTCAGGTGTGCATCATCAATATGATAGAGCACATTATTTAAATAGCGGTCTGCCAGATAGTTTGCCATACCAAGGTTCATATCAAGATAGTTGCCGCAGTCTTTTGGACTTGCGCCCGGTACCTCACCTTTAAAGTCACGGATGAACTCAAACATGCGAATCATCAGTGGCACGATATCTTTGGATGTATAGTCTCCCGCCAGCAATAAATAAAAGCCGGTCCGGCAGCCCATTGGTCCAAAATACACGGTCTTTCTGGCATACTCTGCGTCATTTCTTAAAAAGGTTGCGCCAAGATGCTCTATGGTATGCACCTCTGCGGTATTCATAACCGGTTCATCATTTGGTGATGTCATTCTTAAATCAAAAGTTGTTACTGTACTGTCTCCTACGGCATCCTTTCTTGATACATAGACACCCGGCTGCAGTTTAATATGGTCAATTGTAAAGCTTGCGATTTTCTCCATGTGCTTCTTCCTTCTTTCTCTTTTTTCAGAGTAAATTTATCATGCATTTTCTGTTGTGTCAAATTTTCTAACAGTAGCCCCCAGATTTCTCGCTACTCACCTGCAGAACCTGCCACCGGCAGCTTCTTACGGATGCGTTGCAGCGTAAAAAAGTAAGATGCATACCCGATACCCGCTGTACGCATCTTACTTTTTATCTCCACAATCCTTTATGCGGTAATATTTTTTCCATTTTCCTGAATGCACTTTGCATACCAGTAATAACTGTCTTTTGGGATTCTCTTAAAATCTCCGCTGCCGTCATCATGTCTGTCCACATAAATGAGCCCGTAACGTTTCTTCATTTCGCCGGTTCCGGCACTGACAATATCCATGGCTGACCAGATGGTATAGCCGAACAGGTCTACACCGTCCTCGATTGCCTCGCCCATTGCTGCGATATGGTCATTGAGATAGGAAATACGGTAATCATCGTGGATGCTTCCATCTGCATCGACTTCATCCGGTGCACCAAATCCATTTTCCACCACCATCATCGGAAGATGATAGCGGTCCCAAAGTTCATTTAATGTATAGCGCAGTCCCTTTGGGTCTATCTGCCAGCCCCACTCACTGGCGGTCAGATACGGATTCTTGGCTCCCTCCAAAAGATTTCCATCGGTCTGCTCTGCTGCATCATCTATCGTGGCACAGTTTGTCATGTAATAACTGAAGGTGTAGAAGTCCACGCAGCCGGCTTTTAATATTGCATCATCCTCCGGCTCCTTCTGAATCGTAATTTGATGCTCTTTAAAATAACGGTTCATATAAGACGGATAACTGCCGAACACGGCTACATCTCCGGCAAATTTATTTAATAGCCGGTCTTTGTGCTGGCACTCTAACATATCTTCCGGCCGGCAGGTCAGCGGATACTGCGTAATGTGTCCAATCATACAGCCCACTTTTATTTCCGGACTGATTTTCCTTGCTTCTATCACCGTTTTCGCTCCGGCAACAAACTGGTGATGTAATGCCTGGAATCTTACTTTTTCGTCTACGGTCATGGATTTAAGAGAAATAAATGCTTCCCCGCCGAGATATTTCCCATCAATCAGCCCCAGCGACTTATAAGCACCCATTGGCATTACGCCAAAGTTAATCTCGTTAAATAAAAGCCAGTAATGTACCTCTTCTTTAAAATAATTCATTACACAACAGGCATAACGAACAAAATCATCAATTACTTCCCGGTTTGCAAAACCGCCCTTTTCTTTTGCCAGATACCACGGCATTTCAAAGTGGCTTAATGTCACTACCGGCTCTATGCCAAAGGATTTGCACAGAGTAAAAATATTCTTATAAAAGGAAAGTCCTTCCTGATTTGGCTCCTCTTCGCATCCGGTTGGAAAAATTCTTGCCCAACTGATACTCATGCGATAACATTTGCAGCCCATCTCCGCCAAAAGGCGGATATCTTCCTCATAATGATGATAATGGTCTACCGCATCATGGCTCGGATAGAATTCTCCTTCTTCCATGGTACTGCGAAACATCCGTGGTCTTCCGATTCCGCCACCTTTTATATAGTCCTGTATGGTAAGTCCTTTTCCTCCTTCTAAATATCCTCCTTCGCACTGGTTCGCAGCAGTGGCTACGCCCCATAAGAAATTTTCTTTAAATTCCACTTACACTCCCCCTATCGCTCTATTTTCCTTCCGAGGAATTCACCCAGCCGCTCATCAGAATATATGAGATTTACAGTCTGATAAAAATGCTGATAGCCGTCTCCTGCAAAGGAATGGAATGGTGCATCCTTTTTATAATTCTCCTGCAGTTCCCATTCGAAACAGTCTATCAAATCTGTCAAATAATTTTTCTGAATCGGAATAATGTCATGTGCCGGATAAATTTTATAATCCTCTGTTACTTTTAATGCCAGCTCCTTCAAGCTGTGAAGTGTACTCCGGAAGGGAGCCTGCACATCATTTCCCTGAAAATGCCAGATGTTGTGTGCAGATATCTGGTCTCCGGAAAAGAGCCATTTTTTCTCCTCTTCCAGAAGCATAATATGTCCATAGCTATGTCCCGGCGTATGTAATACCGTAAATTCAATATCTCCCAGCGAAATCTTGTCTCCATGACAGAGAAAATGAGGTTTCGTCTTACTGCTGATTCTCCACTCCGGGAACTCTTCCGGTATCAGTTCTTTTGTCCAGGGCATTTTATTTACCCTGTAATCCATTGCTTTTTTACGCATCTCTGTAGTGTCATTCCAAAGAAGCTTTCCCCAGTCCAGCGGATGTATCCACACTTCATCAAACCATTTGCTTCCAAGACCATGATCCGGGTCACCGTGGCTTAACACCAGCATAACCGGCAAATCTGTAATTGTACGAACCAGTGGCATGATATTTTCATAGCCATAGCCGATGTCAAAGAGCATTGCCTTATCACTTCCTATAACAAGATAACAATGCACACTCTCTGTCTCCGTAATCACATAAAGCTGATCCGATATTTTTTCCACTACATTCAGACTTTTTTCCATTAAGCTGCTTCCTCTCCATAAATGCTGTCATCAAATCCTAATACCCAGGTTGATACAAAGCTTACTACAATGGTAATTGCTGCTGCAGCAATTGCAAAATAGAAGTTACTCATCGTTCCATCCGGATTTAAGAAAATCGGCATTGTAAAGAAGGATGGAGCGCCAAAGCTGTATACTCTTACGCTGAAGATTGCACAGAAGATTGCGTTTACTATACATGCAATCCAGGTAGCAACCAAAGGTTTCTTCATTCGTACACAGATTCCATAAAGGGTAGGCTCTGTAACTCCTGCCAGGAATGCTGTAATTGCACAGGAAGATGCCAGTGTACGAAGGTTTTTATTTTTAGTTTTTAACATACAAGCTAATGCTACACCGAACTGTGAGAAGTTCATTCCGATAAATGCAACGAATAACATATTATCATATCCAGCTGTTGCAAACATGGACATTACAAGCGGAATCAATGCAAGATGCATTCCGGTTAATACTAAAAGTGGTGCAAGACAGCCAACAATTAATACAGAAGACCAAGGTGCTACATTATTGATTGCGGTCAGTGCTTTGCATAAAAGGTCTCCACAATAGCTTCCGATTGGTCCGGTAATACATAACATAACTGGAATCATGATAATAACAGACAGTAACGGTTTAAATACAAATTTAACTGCTGCTGGAACAATTTTAACTACCAGCTTCTCTACATAGCTGAAGATCCAGATGGTTAAAATAATCGGAATTACGGTAGAGCTGTAATTTACTGTTTTCACCGGCAGTCCGAAAAGTGATACAAAGCTTCCCTGCTCCGTTAATCCAATCAATGTCGGACTAATCATAATTGCACCAAGGAAAACACTGGTCATAATATCACAGCCGAATTTCTTGGCAGAAGTATATGCCAGTAATACCGGCAGGAAATATAATGCTGCATTTCCAACCATGCTGATGATGGTATAGGTTGTGCCTTCTGTACTCAGTCCGCACTTGGTTAAAATAATCAGTAATGCTGAAATCAATCCACTACACATAATCAGTGGAATTGCCGGTCCTAAAATGGCAGAAAGCACATTGAGAATTTTTGATACAATTCCATTTTTCTCCGGTGCTGCATCTGCTTTTTCAACCTTCTTGCCATCACTGCTGTTTTCAATCTTATGCTTTGCTACAATTGCAGCATAAGCGGATGCTACATCATTTCCAATGATAACCTGAACACCGCCAACACTTTCTACTACGCCCATGACATCCGGCAGCTTCTTGATTCCTTCCAGGTCTGCCTTAGACATATCTGCAAGCTGAAAACGAAGTCTTGTAGCACAGTGAAACAGCTTGGTAATATTTTGTTCTCCTCCCAGCCGGGTAATAATTTCATCTCCCAGCTTCTCATAATTTTTTCCCATAAACATTCTCCTTTCATAAATGACCCGCATTTATTTTGTTAAGCTTATTATACCGTGCTTTTATGTTTCAGGAAATTTATACTTTTGCGTCACTAATAGCGAAATCCTCTGCCTAGCTCTGTCCACCTAACAGCTCTTTTACATAGTCAAAGAATTCTATCATATCCCCTTCTCCGCCATAATGTGCTGCAATAACTTCTGTAATCTGCTTACCGCCATAAGCAAATGGCTTTTTAAGATAAATACGATAAATCTTATTTCTTCCATCCTGCTCATGGTCAATCATAGAAAGACGGCTGCTTCCGATGGTCTCCTCCGACACCTTCTGTTCCGGATATCCATAGCCGATTCTTTTCTTTAAATCTTCAAAGTCTGCCACTTCTTCTATCAGATACAGACTGTCCTTTGTGCCATATTTTTTCCGGAGCTTTTCTTCCGTTTCCTTCCAGTAGTTATTTTCAAGCTTATCAACATTTCTCCCCAGCCGCATAATCTGCTCATTGTCTGCAAAAAGGTCGAGATAAGTAAAGGAAGCATCCTTTAATACCAGCTCCTTTTCCGATGTAATCCGAAGCTGGTAATTCCGGCAATACCGTTCTTTTCTCTGTTCAAATAAATATTCCGGGATAACTGTTATCTCACTGATTCGCTCCCCTAAGAAGCTTTTTAATTTATTCTGTACATTATAAATGCTGCTGGCACTCTGGTCACTGATAAATAAAATATCCGGCTTTCTTCTGTTACGTTCAATTGCAGATGCAAAATAAAGCACCAGATAGCCCATTTCCGCATCCGGAATCTCTGTATTTAAAACAGGACTTAAACAGGTTCTTAAAAGATGCATTTCCAGAGGATACCGCTTCGCCATTTCTTTGGTATGATTACCGATATTATTACGTCCATTCTGAATCCGGAGTTCCATTCTTGACACATGGTCTGATAAAACCTCTAAAAGGTCCCGCTCCACCTGCAATTTAAGTCCGGTTTCCTCCTGCACCCGCTGGATAAATACTTCTAATTTCTGCAGCATATCCAGTTGAATGTCCGTCTCCTTACAGACCATATTCAATTCCTTTAACCGTGCCTCTACATTCTGCTTTTCCATTTCCTGAAAATGATATCCGCAGACTTTCTCTATCTCTTCCACCAGCTCCATTGCCAGTCTGCCCGGACGGTTGATGCTGTCCTCTCCTTCTGTTACTGGAAATCCCATCCGGCCTCGCATCATGCAGACCGCAAGATAACGTGCAAAATCATGATAGGCTTCTCCCGATACGATAAACTGGTTTCTGGTAAATACTTCTGCCAGAACAGCCTGTAACTTTTTCTGATTTTCTGCAAACTGCTCCATCTCTTCTTCCGAAAACAACATATGATAATCCTGTCTGCTCTGCATGGTCTTCATGCACATGATTCTCTTTACATTCTCCGATGCCTGAATCTTAAGTCCATATTGTCCGGATACCAAAAGATCTGCCCCCGGCGTGCGGCCTATAATCCGCTTTACCTGCGGCAGGTCAGAAGTTACAGATGACCGGGAAAAGAATAATCGCTCAGAAATCGTTCCAATACTGGTATACTCCTTTTCAAACAGCAGCAAAGTAATAATCTGCTTGGAATGCACATAGTTCTCCTGTCCGTAACTTTTCTGTTCCTGCTCTAATGCAATCTTATTTTTCAAAAGATACCCCAGCCGGTTATTAGACTGTATCAGAGGCTCTCCTGACTGTTTCTCATTGATTGCCTTAATATCCATCTGCAGTGTCCTGCTGCTCACCCCGATATTTTCCCGCAGAAGGGAACCACTCATCCAGCCATCTGCACTTTTTAAGACCGCTATAATCTTTAACTGTCTGTCTGTATACATTTCATCCTATCTCCTGATTTTCTTCCATTCTTCTATCAGCCGCTCCAGACTCCATGCAGCATTGGCAGGACTGGTGGACGGCAGCTTGCAGATTTCTGCCTTATCCTTACAGGAACAGTATTTCATAAATAATTCGTAGGCTTTTGCGCCATTCAGGAAAACAGCCTCGATGGGAGCCTCCGTTAACAGCCGTTCAATATCATTTGCCACAACATTTGTTATGCTGCTGTCTGAAGATCCTGCTATGTCGCAGGATGCAATAACATCCCAGATAGCAATATGATTTTCAAGAAGAAATGCCTTCTTTTCTTCTATCGTCTCCGGGACCTCACAGCCGCATACTGCCGCCGTTACTTTCCAGAAGCGGTTTCTCGGATGGCCGTAGTAAAACCGGTTCTCTCTTGACTTGACCGACGGGAACGTGCCTAAGATTAATACTCTGGATTTTTTATCGTATACCGGGGCAAAAGTATGCATAACATGTTCTGTCTCCATCTTGTTTTCTCCTTTATAAAATGCTACACTAAAAAAGTTGAATTACCTTTACTATAAAATAGAATGACAAAATAATCAATTTTAAAGGACGATAATCATTATGTATATTCAATTAAATGGTCAGATTCTCTATTATGAAAAATATGGCGAAGGGCAGCCTTTCCTGCTAGTGCATGGAAATGGCGAAACCCACGAAATTTTTGATGTACTGATTCCGGAGCTTGCCGAACATTACACCGTTTATGCCATCGATTCCAGAGGTCACGGTCTTTCTGCTTCTCCAAAAGAACTTCATTACATGGATATGGCAGACGACATGGCAGCTTTTATTGATGCCTTAGAATTAAAGGCCCCTCTCTTTTATGGCTTCAGTGACGGCGGTATCGTCGGACTTCTCTTAGCTTCGAAATACCCGGATAAGCTCTCCAAGCTTATGATCAGCGGTGCAAACCTGACGCCAAAGGACATCAAAGGAAGAGACTACCGCCGCATCCGCAGGGAATGCAAAAAGAATCCGAATCCTTTTTCCACAATGATGCTCAATGAGCCAGATATCCAGCCGGTGGACTTACATAAAATCAAGATTCCAACCCTTGTCTTAGCCGGCGAAAAAGATTTAATCAAGAAAAAGGTTACAAAAAAGATTGCAGAAAATATTGAGCATGCCACTCTGGTTATTGTTCCGGGAGAAGGTCATGGAAGTTATATTGAACACAGTGATAAATTATATCCGCTTCTGTACTCTTTTTTAAACAAATAATCCATTGCAAACTTGAATTGCTGTGCTATAATAATTGCAGACCAAAATGAAAAAGGAGCTATTATGGAACATCTGATTATACCAAAAAATTATCAGTCTCAACTTAACCTGCATGATACACAGATTGCGATTAAAACAGTGAAAGATTTCTTCCAGAATCTGCTTTCCCTGCGTTTAAACCTTTCCCGTGTTTCAGCACCACTTTTCGTTGACCCTGATTCCGGATTAAATGATAACTTAAATGGTGTGGAGCGTCCGGTTACGTTCACCATCAAAGAACAGAATGAGCGTAAAGCAGAAGTTGTTCACTCTCTTGCTAAATGGAAACGTTATGCCTTAAAGCATTATGATTTCAAAGAGGGCGAAGGTCTTTACACCGATATGAATGCTATCCGCCGCGATGAAATCGCAGATAATATCCACTCTATCTTCGTAGACCAGTGGGACTGGGAAAAAGTCATTGCAAAGAAAGACCGCAGCATGGAAACTTTAAAAGATACTGTCCGTACTGTATACAAATGTCTTCGTAAAACAGAAAAATATATGGCTATCCAGTACGATTATATTGAAGAGATTCTTCCGCATGATATCTTCTTCATTACCACTCAGGAATTAGAGGATATGTTCCCTGAAAATACTCCAAAGGAGCGTGAATATTACATAACCAAGGCAAAGGGTGCTGTCTGCATCTTACAGATTGGTGATGTCTTAGAATCCGGCGAGCGTCATGACGGACGTGCCCCGGACTACGATGACTGGTCTTTAAATGCCGACATCTTAGTATACTATCCTGTCCTTGATATTGCACTGGAATTATCTTCCATGGGAATCCGTGTAGACAAGGCTGCACTGCTCTCACAGCTTGATAAAGCAGGCTGCCCGGAACGTGCTAAGCTTCCTTTCCAGAAAGCAATCATTGATGGCAAACTTCCATATACCATCGGTGGAGGAATCGGACAGTCCCGTATCTGTATGTTCTTCCTTCGTAAGGCCCATATCGGAGAAGTCCAGTCTTCTCTCTGGCCGGAAGACATGTGCAAGGCTGCAGCAGATGCAGGTATCCAGTTATTGTAAAACGAACTATGCATAAATATTAAATCCCCGGTATCATATCTTTTTCGGATATGATACCGGGGATTTCTTATTTTGTAATTATATGCGTGCCCAACTCTACTCTGCACGGATTACATCATGCATATCATACATTCCGGCAGGTTTTCCCTTTAAGAACTTTGCTGCTTCTACAGCTCCTTTCCCAAAGATTGCCTTAGAATATGCCGTATGCTTAAATTCAATCACTTCATCAGTTCCTGCGAAGATTACTTCATGTTCACCAACAATGCTTCCTCCACGGACTGCCTGAATACCGATTTCTTTTGCATCTCTCTTCTTCCGCTCACTGCTCCTGTCTAATTTATAGGAATAGGTATTGTCCATAGCTTCGTTCATGGCATCTGCCAATGCAAGAGCAGTTCCACTCGGCGCATCCAGCTTCTGGTTATGATGTTTCTCTACGATTTCCACATCAAAGCCGGCAGGTGCAAGCTTCTTTATAGCAGTCTGCAATAAATCCATTAAGGTATTGATTCCAAGTGACATATTGGCAGATTTTAAAATTGCAGTCTCTTTGCTGGTCTCAGTAACTTTCGCCAGCTGGTCTTCGGATAAACCGGTGGTGCAAAGTACCAGCGGAAGCTTCTTCTCGCCACAGTAATTTAACAGTTCATCTACTGCCTTCGCATTTGAAAAATCAATCACAACATCTGCTGCAATCTGGCATTCCCGGATGGTCTTATATACCGGATAATCATTTTTCTTTTCATCATAGGTATCAATTCCGGCTACAATTTTCACATCTTCGTCCTGCGCAATCAGGCCGGTTATTACCTGACCCATTTTTCCATTACAGCCATGCATGATTACTTTTGTCATCTCTATCATCTCCAGTTTCTTATTCTAATTTTAATCCATATGTACGCATTGCCTGAATCAGTCTCTCCTTATTGGCTGGCTCCATCTCGCAAAGCGGGGAACGAAGCGGTCCGACGTTCTTGCCCATAAGATTTAATGCTTCTTTTACCGGAATCGGGTTTACTTCACAGAATAATGCATCAATCAATGGAAGGGCTTCTCTCTGTAACTGATTTGCTGTTGCAAGGTCGCCTTTGAAGAAGCTTTCACACATATTATGCACTTTTGCCGGAGCAAGGTTTGCCCATACGGAAATTACTCCGATTCCGCCAATGGACATAAGTGGTACAACCAGTCCGTCTTCTCCGGAATATAAATCAAGCTTTCCATCGGTTAAGTACATGGTCTTAGATGCCTGTGCAAGGTTACCGGTTGCTTCTTTTAATCCAACAATATTTTCCTGGGTGCGGAATAATTCTGCAACTGTCTCCGGCAGAAGGTTACATCCGGTTCTTCCCGGTACATTATACATAATAATCGGAAGTCTTGTTTCCTGTGCAATCTTAGAATAATGTCCGATTAAACCTTTCTGTGTTGCCTTATTATAATATGGAGTTACGATAAGTGCTCCGTCTGCTCCTGCTTCTTCTGCTTCTTGGGTCAACTGGATTGCTGTCTCCGTTGAGTTAGAACCGGTTCCTGCTACTACCGGAACTCTGTGTTTTGCAAATTCTACTGCTGCACAGATTACTTTGTGATGTTCTTCCATGGATAAGGTAGAACTCTCTCCTGTTGTTCCTGCAATTACGATACAGTCTGTACCTTCAGAAATCTGTTCTTCGATTAATTCCTCTAATTTGTCATAGTTAACTTCTTCATTTGCTTTCATTGGGGTTACAATTGCAACTCCGGAACCTTTGTAAATAGACATGTTCTTTTTCCTCCACTTTATAAGTATCTTATTTATTGTATGAAGATATCGTTTGTTTTGCTTTTATTACCCGCATAAAAAGAATGTGCCTTGGCATATTCTCGCGAAGCGTTTTTAACTTTACAGGAAAGCAATTTCCTGTAAAGTTAAAAAACCGGCTCACAGGGAGCCGGTTGATATTCCACTTAAATTATTATGGATCATACCGATAGCGCCCCATCTTATTACAAGATGACAGTCATGAACTTCTTCAATCCATGCCCAAGATTATTCTTTGCAGGAAAAATAACCTTTCGGCGTGTTCCCCTTTCCTTATGTCTTCTTCTATGTCTGCCATATCCGACCAAGTACTCTTGTCTCACGCAACCTCTACCTTCATATATTAAATTTCTTACCTCAATATAGCACCGCTGCTACTATCTGTCAACGTCCTATGCAGACATTTTACATTTTCTTTCTTATTTTTCCGCAGTAATCTTATAAATCTCATCTGCATAGCTGCGAATGGATTCTTCTAATACCCTTCCGGTCATAATAACCTCTGTTTCATCCATCTTTGCTTTTAAAACAGCTTCTAATTCTTCCGACGAAATTACTCCGGCATCTATAAGGCCCAGAACTTCATCCAGAATCAGTACATTGCATTCACCGGTAACCAGCACTTTCTTGGCAAAATTCAGTCCGTTTTTCATATTGAGTTTCTCTTCTGCCTGTCTTTCTTCCGGCAGTTCATCATAATTCTCTTCTGATTTTTCAAAACGGAATACCTTGATTTCCGGTTCTAACTGCTTCATATAAGCAATCTGATCATCTGTTTTTCCTTTTAAAAACTGGATAATAATTACACTCTTATTCTCTCCGGCTGCCCGCAACGCATTGCCCAGTGCAGCATTGGTCTTTCCACGACCTGCACCATAATAAATCTGTACGGAACCCTTTTCCATGACAAACCTCCATGCCAATTCTTACAGGGACTCTTTATCCCAGATTTACTTACGATACCACAATTTCCAATAAAAAGCAATGTCTGTATGTTTCATGTTTTCTCAATTATTCTTTATTTCTACTATTTTATTCCATATATTCAATTTTGCTCACGGATACTTCATAGGCGGTACGCTTCTCTACCTCATCCTCATTTAAGCGTTTGACATACTCCCTGCTCTGGATTCTGCCCCAGATCTGCACATGCACACCCACCTCAAATCTTGCGGCAAATCTTGCATTTCTTCCCCAGCAGATGCATGGGATATAATCAGATTTTCCATAGGAACGGTTTACCGCCACCAACAGGTCTGCAATTTCTCTTCCAAGAGGAGTCTTACGGTAAATCGGGTCTTTACAGATATAGCCATCAAGAAGAATCTGGTTGCTCTTCATCTCCTCTGTCTCTTCTTCAATAAACTCAATCTCCCGGACGAATACGGAGAGAACCAGCCGGTTCTTAAGTTCCTCATGTCTGTTATAGGAACGGAACTGTCCGGTCACATATACCTTCTGTCCTATGTAACTCTGCGAAGTGTCAATCAGACGCTCTGAAATCATCAATGGAATGTAGTCGGAAAAATTACTTAATCTGCTGACCGCTACCTCTACCATATAAAAGCCTTCCCCATACACTTCATGACTGTATTGGAAATCGGAAATAATCTCCCCTACAATGGATACCTGGTTGTTTTCTAAAATCTTATCTGCCATGAATCTTTCTCCTTTATTTAGTGTGTTTTCGAACGTTTTTACAGTACCATTCCAATGAGATGAAACTCATCAAAATCTGTCGATAACATTTTGGATATATTATGCATAAAGCCACTTTTCCATGCATATGCGCTGTGTCCTTGAACAAAGAATGTGCCTTGGCACATTCTCGCGCCTGCGGCGGTCGCTTGCGACATCTACCTTATACGCCGCAGTGCGCATCCTCGCGGAGCGTTTTTTTCTTTACAGGAAAGCAATTTTCTGTAAAGAAAGAAATACTTGCGTATTTTTCAATATGTGATAGAATAAAAACGCCGGTCATTTACAGACAGGCATTATATATAAGAAGAAACTGAATTTTATGCACTGATAGAAGGAAGGATTTTATATGAAAACAACAAGAGACGATATTAGAAACATAGCTATCATCGCCCACGTTGACCACGGTAAAACTACTCTGGTCGATGAGCTGTTGAAACAGAGTGGTGTATTCCGTGCCAATCAGGAAGTCCAGGAACGTGTCATGGATTCCAATGATATTGAGCGTGAACGTGGTATTACCATTCTTTCTAAGAATACTGCTGTATTCTACAAAGATGTAAAAATCAATATCATTGATACTCCTGGCCATGCCGACTTCGGTGGCGAGGTTGAGCGAGTTCTGAAAATGGTAAACGGTGTTATTCTTGTGGTAGATGCATTTGAAGGTGCTATGCCACAGACCAAATTCGTTCTTATGAAAGCACTGGAACTGAATCTGCCGGTTATTGTATGTATCAATAAAATTGACCGTCCAGAAGCAAGACCGGAAGAAGTTATTGATGAAGTATTAGAGCTTTTCATGGATTTAGACGCTTCTGACGAACAGTTAGACTGCCCATTCATCTTCGCTTCTGCAAGAGATGGATACGCCATAAGAAATTTAAATGATGAGTGCAAGGATATGACTCCTTTATTCGAAACCATTATCGACTACATTCCGGCACCTACCGGTGACCCGGATGCAAACACCCAGGTTCTTATCAGTACCATTGATTATAATGAATACGTTGGACGAATCGGTGTTGGTAAAGTAGACAACGGTGTCTTAAAGGTAAATCAGGATGCTATCGTAGTAAACCACCACGAGCCTGACAAACAGAAAAAAGTCAAAATCAGCAAATTATACGAATTTGATGGTCTGAATAAAGTAGAAGTAAAGGAAGCGAAAATCGGTTCTATCGTTGCTATTTCCGGTATTGCAGACATCCATATCGGTGATACCATCTGTGCAACAGACAACCCGGTTGCCATTCCTTTCCAGAAGATTTCCGAGCCTACTCTTTCCATGAATTTCATGGTCAACGACAGCCCGCTTGCAGGACAGGAAGGTAAATTCATTACTTCCCGTCACTTAAGAGACAGACTGTTCCGCGAGTTAAATACCGACGTCAGCCTTCGTGTAGAAGAAACCGACAGTGCAGACTGCTTCAAGGTTTCCGGACGTGGTGAGTTACATCTTTCCGTATTAATCGAAAATATGCGTCGTGAAGGTTATGAATTTGCAGTCAGCAAGGCTGAAGTTCTTTACCACACTGATGAAAACGGCAAGAAATTAGAGCCTATGGAATTAGCTTATGTTGACGTTCCGGACGAATTCACCGGTACTGTTATTGATAAATTAAGCCAGCGTAAAGGTGAGATGGTTGATATGCGTCCAATCAGCGGCGGCTATACCCGTATGGAATTTAACATTCCATCCCGTGGTCTTATCGGTTACCGTGGAGACTTCTTAACCGACACCAAAGGAAATGGTATCATCAATACCATTTTCAATGGCTATGCTCCATACAAGGGAGATATTGCTTATCGTAAACTTGGTTCCCTGATTGCTTTCGAATCCGGCGAATCCGTAACTTACGGTCTGTTCTCCGCTCAGGAGCGTGGTACTCTCTTCATCGGAGCCGGTGTAAAGGTTTACTCCGGTATGGTGATCGGTTCTTCCTCTAAACCGGAAGACATTGAATTAAACGTATGTAAGAAGAAACACTTAACCAATACACGTTCTTCTTCCGCAGACGAAGCGCTGACCCTTGTTCCACCAAAGATACTTTCCTTAGAGCAGGCATTAGACTTTATCGATGTTGACGAGCTCTTAGAGGTTACTCCGGAATCCTTACGTATCCGTAAACGTATTCTTGACCCGACCTTAAGAAAGAGAGCTAACTTCAAGAAATAAAAGTATCTCATGATATAGCATAAGAACTCCCCCGGATATTGAAATTTCTTCCAATATCCGGGGGAGTTTTCGATTACTATAAATGCCTGGTACGCACCATCTTTGTCATATTATTGCAGATATCCGTCCTTTATAATATCAGAAACCACACTGGTCGGAATCGTAAATTCTACAATTCCCATATAACCCGGTGCTACTTCATATTTATCAAAAACAATGGTCAACTCTCCTTCTTTGTTGACATAGAAATTTACATCATTCTTAATTCCATCAAAGCTGTAGCCATCTACATCCTTGTCTAAGAAGTATTGCAGGTTACTGTCTTTTTCCATATTTTCCTTCATCTGCTTTTCTATTTCCTCTGAAATCCGGTCCAGATAATCGGAATCCTTCTGAAATAAATCATTTAATGTAATGGTATTTCCGGTTTTCTTATCTACATTATAGATTTTCGTATACTGGTTCGATCCTCCCATTACAATGGAAGTATCAATTCTTAAAGCAAACAGCCGGTCGTTATCTGTCACTACCTGATAAGACGAATTCACTGCCTCATTACCATTCTCACCATCTTCAATGGAAGCTACATCAGACTGATAAGACTTAATAATACCACCGGCATACTTTTTCACTTCCTGATTCAGCTCGTCCGTCTCATCCGATAATACTTCCCCATCCTGATTTGTCACTGCCACCTGGGGAATGTCTACATTTGCTTCCATATTCTTATCATCCTGTACATCAGAATATGTAGAAAAGTTCACTACTTTTACAATTGTGCCAAGTAATGGAACCTCTTCCATGGCATGGGCTATTGTCGGGCTTACATTTACCGAAATCACCAGTGCAACCATAGCTGCCGCTACCGTTGCTGCTCCTTTTAAAAAGCGGATACTGCCTTTCTGGGTCTCCCTCTTTCCTTTTCTGATTCCGGCTTCCACCTGCGTTTTCAATGCTTCCGGGACTTCTATCTGCTCATATTCCTGCTTCATCCTGTCTATTTTCTCATGGTTCATGCTATTTCCTCCCTGGACATCTTTATCTTTAATTTCTTTAAGCTGCGATACAGGATTGATTTTACGGTGTTTGGATTTTCTTTCAGAAGATCTGCAATATCATCTATTTTCCATTCTTCAAAATATTTTAATATCACAATAGTTCTTTCCCGTTCTTCTAATTCTTCCAACGCTGCCAGCATATCCCAGTCTTTGTATACATCTTCTTTTGCTTCTTCCGGGATAAATACTCCACTTACGATACGCTTCTGTTTCTTGCACATATCCAGTGACGTATTTATAACAATCCGCCAGAGCCAGGTCTTAATATAGGTTTCTTCCTTCACCTGACCGGCATTCTTCATTGCCTTATATGCACTTTCCTGCACTACATCCATTGCGTCCTGTTCGTTCTTTACATAGGTAATTGCCAGCCGGTAAAGCTGCTCATAGGATGCAAGAATTTCCTGCTCCACCGCTTTTGCGATTCCTCTTTTCTTCATTCCTGTTTCCTCTTCTCTTTCCGAAAACCTGCATATGCAAAAAAAGCCTTTCAACCTTTGCTTTCTGTAAATTAGACGTTCCAGCCGGAAAAATAGTTTCATCTTTTTTATTATAACCCGCACAACTTACTGCCGGCAACTCATTACCTGTGCTTTGCACCCAGAAAATGCTTCCTCTCTTTCATAAATCTCTCTTCTTTTTTGTACTTTTTATTTAGGGAAATGCATAGATTACTACAAAAAATGAATTGAGAATTGCTATGTGCGGTATTTCCGGTTTTTGTAATTTACATACTGATTTTTTAGAAAGGGAGCCTTATTATCGTAACATTCTATCTGATATGAGTGACGCACTTTATCACCGCGGGCCGGACTCCCATGGTATTTATTTAACCTCTCATACAGGGTTTTCCCACACCCGGCTTGCCATTATTGATCCTCATGGTGGACTTCAGCCTATGACCAGACATTATTGTGACGCAGGCTTCACCATCGTCTATAATGGAGAACTTTATAATACGAAAGAACTCCGTGAGGAACTGGTTTCCCATGGCATGACCTTTCGTACTCATTCCGATACAGAAGTCATTTTAAATGGATTTCTTTTTGAAGGACCGTCCTTTGTCCGGAAAATGAATGGTATTTTCGCTTTTGCCATTTATGATGAGGCTCATCAGCTTCTCTATCTCTTCCGGGATGCCTTTGGTGTAAAGCCGCTCTTTTACCGGCTTTTTCATGACACACTTATCTTTTCTTCCGAGCCGAAGGGAATTTTCTGTTATCCCGGCTGCATCCCTTCGGTAAATAAAACAGGACTCTGCGAAATCTTCGGGCTTGGTCCTGCCAGGAACCCCGGCAACGCAGTTTATGAGCATATGGCAGAATGTCTGCCGGGACATTACCTCACTTTCAGTGCTTCCGGACTGAAAGATTACTGTTACTTCCGATTAGAAAGCCATCCACATACAGACAGCTATGAAGAAACCGTTGTCCACACAAAAGAGCTGCTGTTACAGTCCATCCGCCGGCAGATGGTTTCCGATGTTCCTATCTGCACCTTTCTTTCCGGCGGGTTGGATTCCAGTCTCGTCTCTTCGGTCTGTGCGGAAGAATTAAGAAAAGAAGGGCAGACTCTTTCTACCTATTCCTTTGACTTTACAGATAATTCCCGTTACTTTAAGGCAAATGATTTTCAGCCCTCCGAAGACCGTCCCTTTGTGGATATTATGAAAAACTATCTTAAGAGTGAGCATCAATATCTGACCTGTGACAACCGCTCCCAGGCTGACTTACTCTTTGCTTCCATGAAAGCCCATGACCTTCCATGTATGGCTGACGTTGACTCATCCCTGCTCTTCTTCTGCCGGGAAGTCAGTAAGCAGCATAAGGTAGTCCTGACTGGAGAATGTGCCGATGAAGTTTTCGGCGGCTATCCATGGTTTCACCGGAAGAATTTTCTTTCCTGCAACACGTTTCCATGGACACCGGATTTGTCTTTCCGCAAGTCCTTCTTAAAAGACGAAATTGCAGATGCACTGTCCTTAGATTCCTATGTGCAAAGTTCTTATGAAAATGCCATTGCAGAGGTCGATATTCTGCCATCGGACAATGATACGGAATGCAGCCGCCGGCGTATTTCCTATCTTAACATCCGCTACTTTATGCAGACTCTGCTAAACCGCATGGACCGCACCAGTATGTTCTCCGGTCTGGAAGCCCGCGTTCCTTTTGCAGATAAAAACCTGGTTTCTTATGTCTTTAATGTGCCATGGGAAATGAAAGCCAAAGATGGTCTTGTGAAAAACCTTTTGCGGCAGTGTGCAAAAGACTATCTTCCGGACACCATTACTTTCCGCAAGAAAAGTCCTTATCCTAAGACCTACCATCCTTACTATGAACAGCTCCTGCGCCAGCGTCTGAGTGCACTGCTGACCACCGGGGAAAGTCCCCTTCTTGCACTGATTGATAAAGAAAAGACTATGCAATTCTTAAATCAGGAAGGAGACTATGGCAAACCATGGTATGGCCAGCTTATGGCAGGTCCTCAGATGATTGCTTATCTCCTGCAGATTCATTACTGGCTCAGTGAATATAAGATTGACCTTCATTTATAATCTACCGGCATTGGAGACAGCACCACCGGCTGCAGCTGTTTTTCTTTCATGGCTGCAGCAATAGTCTCCTCTAACCGGCAAAAATCCGCCACCAGAGAATGAGGTTTCTTCTGATAATCATCCTGCCGGAAAGGCACAAAATAGATATGCTTCATATTCATCAACAGTCCGATATTTCTAAGATTCATGGACAAAGCATCATTGGTAGAAATTGCCAGCACCAACGGCTTTTCATTTCTAAGATGCGCTTTAGCTGCCATAAGCACTGTAGTATCTACAATGCCCTGCTGCAGCTTTGCCATGGTATTTCCGGTACATGGTGCAATTGCCATCACATCAAAAAGTCCTGACGGACCGATGGTTTCTGCCTGCACAATACTTTGAATTCCCCTTTCTCCTGTAATCTCCTGCATTCTGTTTTGAAATACTTCCGCTGTCATAAATCTGGTATCCAAAGTTCCTGCATGTCTGGAGTATACCGGAATAACTTTTATTCCTTTTTGCACCAGTGCTTCTGTCGTCCGGAGTATCTTCCCAAAAGTGCAGAAAGAGCCGGTAATTCCAAGTCCTAATGTAAGCTTATACTCTTCCATAATCTGCTCCTCTTTCTATCATCCGTGCAAGAATGATTCCTGCACTTTCTGTCAGTATTCTTCCAGGAACGGCAGTAAGATGTTCCACAGGAATACCTTTTTCTTCTAACTCCTCTGCCGGAAGTCCGCCACCAGTTGTAATATCCCATAGATATGTTTTCTCATCGCACCATTTTAAGACTGTGTCTATTGGACATGGTTTATCTGCCATATAAAAAATCCACTCAAAGTTCTGCTCCTCTGCATTCTCCTGCCACAAGCTACACCCCATTTCCATTGCCACCCGCTGGCAATCTTCCTTTATATCATAAACAGTTACTTCCGCTTCCAAAGATAAAAGCAGCTTTGCCATGGCTCTTCCACAATAACCAAAACCTGCCACCAGACAGTTTCTTCCTTTCACGCAGCACCTGCTCTTTGTCATTGCTTCTAAAAGGCAGCCTTCTGCTGTCAGTCCGGCATTCTCATTTCTAAAGACTTCATCTTCCATATAATCAACCAGCCGTATCCGCCGCCCTGATGGTCTTCGTGTCAGAACCTCCGGGAAACAACCTCCATAAATAACACTTCTCTCCGCTGCATAGGATAATACCATTCCTATTTTTACCCTGCTTCCTCTGATTCTGCCATCCTCCTCCAATGCCCGCAACGGTAATACAATAATCTGGCTCTGCATCAGTCGCCGGATATTCTGCTCCGTTATTTCTATGATTCCAATTCCTGATTCCGTCAGACAACGTTTCAATGCCGGTGTTCTTTCATCTGCTCCAATGATTGCGATTTGCATTTCATCCCTCCTTGCCTTGCAATCGTCTGTTATTACTATATGCGGATGCTCCATTTTGTTACCGACAGCAAAAGAAAACAGAACCGGTTTGCACCGATTCTGTTTTCCTTTATCTGTTTTCTTTTTATCTGCTATTTTTTAAACTGCTACAATAACACCGCCATTATTGGCATACATGGTGCTGACTCCTGCAGTATTTACAATTCTGATATCTTTAAATTTTGCCAGCTTTTCCAATTTTTCTTTTACCTGTTTTGCACGTTCCGGACAATTGCAATGCGCGATGGATAAAATCTTCTTTTCACACTCTTTCGTTCTCTTTACAATTTCATTAACCATATAGTCCAATGCCTTTGCCATTCCTCTTGCCTGTCCCAGCTGACAGATTGTACCCTCGGGCGTGGCCCCCATTACCGGCTTGATATTTAATGCCCCGGCAACCCAGGCTTTCAGGTTACTGAGTCTGCCGTTTTTACGCAGAGTCTCTAAAGTCTCTAATACAAAGAAGGTCTGCTGGTCTTTAATATATTTTTCTGTCTCAGCAACCACTTCTTCAAAGCTCTTTCCGGCTTCCTCTGATTCCTGTATCTTTTCTGCAATCAGAGTCTCTCCAATGGATGCGGAACAGGAATCAAATACATGAATCTGTTTTGCCATATGTTCTTCTAAATAAAGCTTCTTTGCCAGCTCTGCACTGTTATAAGAACCGCTTAATTTACCGGAAAGTGTTACTACATATACATGCTCTGCTTCTCCTAAATATGCTTCCACATATCTCTGTGGAGATGGGCAGGATGACTTCGGGCTATGCCTGCTTTCCTTTACCCTGCGAATAAACTCCAGTTGATCAAAGGATTCATCATCCACCACATGGTATCCATCTACCTCAAGCTCTAACGGAACAGACTGGAATCTTCCATCTGCTTTCATATCATCAAATAACTCTCCACAGCTGTCTACTATGATTTTGTAGCTCATTTTCTATCCTCCTGATTGCGTAGTCATCTCTCTTATAGTATGTACGCAATGTTTAAAATTATATGTTATGTTTTTCTTTGTAATAACAAGTAGTTTTCATTACTATGTCATATTATCATAAATATTACGTTTTGAAAAGAGGATATTTAAATTTTTATAATATTTCACAAATATTTTATTTTTTCAGGAAAGTAAGTACCCGCATTGTCTCATTTTTCATATAAAATAAGGAACTATCCACGGTATAATAATCCCCGATATGCCCTTCTTCAATGAAAAACTGCTGTGCCTGCCCATAAACTGCCTCATCCTCAAACTTCATCTGTACAGGGTGGCTGTCAAGCTCTGTAAATAATGCTCCGATGTCTTCCGGATACCAGTCCTTAAAATAACAATTTTCCTGCACAAAATAACTGTCATCCAGGCAATTGCATTCCGGCAATGAAAAATTCACATTGGGGCTGTGGGTCTGAAATAACTCTTCTGTAGTTGCAGTAAAAAAGCAATAATCTACCACTTCAGCTACATCTCCGAAGTCATCCGGACTGTTGGAAGTTGGATTACCCCAGGTAGTATCCATATAATAATAGGCTCCATCCAGTTCGATGAGATTCCATGCATGTGGTTCTCCATTGGCAGTTCCTGTCACTATCGTACATGGAATATCTAATAAATCCATCAGATATTTTGTGGCACAGGCATAGCCCTGGCACACCGTTCTTCCCTCTAGAAATACACTGATGATATTCTGATTATTCTCTGCATTAAGGTCATAATTTACCGTACGCACCAGCGTATCAAATATAAACCGCGCTTTCTGGTAATCACTGTCCTCGGATGAAATGCCGCCAAGCAGTACATCGACCTTTTCATCAATTGCCGCCTGTGTCTCCTGTCTTGCAGCTTCATCCATTGTATACTTCGGTGCAAACTTAAGCCCGGTCAGTACACCCGCACGGGAATATTCCGTATAGGAATAGCCATCCACCCAGAAGAGTCCGCCATAGTCTGCCATAATTGCTTCATACATTTTTGCCAGTACGTCTTTATCTAATGTAGCAACTGCCACCTCTTCCCGATGATTTAAAATAGCATCCAGCATCTCATCATAAACAAGCTGTTCTTCTTCCGTAAGCTGGCCATATACATACTTTTCCTCTGAAACTGACTCTACCGGAAGCAAGGTATTATCCGGTATCTGTCCATTGATATCTTCTACTACTTCATCTACCCATTCTTCAACGGATGACGTATCGCAGCCGGCAAGCAGAAATGCCATAAGTATTCCTGTAATACCGGTTAATAATCTTTGTTTTCTCATATCATTTCCTTTCAATCTGCTTCTTTTCATAGTCATTCTACAATACTTTCTCTGTTTTTTCTATCCGGTTTGTGTTACACTTTAAAAATGAGGAGGATACTATGATTGCAATACAACTTTTACAGGTAAAAGATTTTATGAATAAATTACTTCGCACGGATTTATTTGACCACTTCTTATTATCAGAAGCTGCCATCCGTGGAAAAGGTTCCTATGAAATCGACGGACATCTTGTACCGGATTTCTACAGTCCGGAAGAACTGAATGAACTGGAACTAACCGGTTTAAGCTGCCTGCCTTTTGGCATGCTGCGTGAAAACTGCTTCGCCCTGATCAAGGGAAAACATACCCCCTCCTATTTCCGCTTTATCTTTCAGCTTTCTCCAAAGAATCTTAAAAATACTCTGGAAGTAAGCAAAAGTGGTCTGACCACCCAGGATTTGAACGGAGTTTTCTTAAACATCAAATTTCAGGATGGTATTCTTTCCTGTACCAATGGCGTATCTTACCGCAGTTTTACCTTAGACCACACCTTCGACCAGGAATGGGATATGCTGATACGCAAATTTTTTGCCGGGCATGATATCCCCTATACCGATATCAACTAATTTTCTTTACTTTTAAAATAAATTATGCTATTCTAAGCATAGCCATATGGCTAGATAATTTTTGTGGAGGTACTATAATGAACGGTACAGTTAAATGGTTTAATAACCAGAAAGGTTACGGATTCATCTCTGATGCAGAAGGTAATGATGTATTCGTACACTACTCAGGACTTAACATGGATGGTTACAAATCCTTAGAAGAAGGCGCAGCAGTAGAATTTGACGTAACAGAAGGCGCTAAAGGTCCTCAGGCAACTAACGTAACAGTAATTAAATAGTTGCAATAATCAAGGTTTTTCAATGTACCTTTCTCAGATATAGAATTTGATTTTTAATAATGATTTTTTATGTTGATTAAGATATAACGAACGAATTTGATTAAGAAAAATGGGATTGTTTCCTTCGGTATTATTACCGTTGGCTGCAATCCCGTTTTCTTACCTGTAAGCAAACAACATAGAAACTGCTGCTCCGATAAAAATAAAAAAATCGGAAATATTAAATACTATTCTTGAAAAGCGTTTCCACGGTGTATCAAAGCGGATATAATCCACCACATGCTTCTTATGAATTCTGTCCCAGAGATTGCTTAATCCGCCGCCAACCATCATACTCATACCGGTTTTCAGTCCTGTATTTCCTCTTCTTAATACAAACCCATATATGGTCATCAGTCCTGCCATGCATGCACTGTGTAACCCCAGCATAATTTTCGGTTTCTTCGCCAGAAAGTTCAATGCAGCTCCATTGTTATAATATTTTTCAATTACAACCGGAAGCTTTGGAACTCTTTTTTCTTTTCCCAACGGCTCCTTCTTATCAACCCGCTGCTTGATTCCTTCATCCAGCCCGAAAATGGATGCCACCAGTAATAAATATTTCATGGAAACTCCTCCTTCTTTTGTTCTACCTGATTCCTTCTGTCCTTTTCTTTCTCTCTTTCTGCTCCGCCTGCTCTATAATTCTATGTCAGCAATCACATCCCGCAGTGCTTTTGCTGACGCATGAAGCCTTGCCCGCTCTTCTTCGTCTAATGACACAGGAAGAATCTGCTCCACGCCACCGGCATCCACCACTGCCGGCATGCTCAGCACGATATCAGAAATGCCATATTGCCCATGCATCAGACTGGACACCGGAAGCACCGAATGTTCATCCCTGACAATACATTCACAAATCCGCTTAATCGCCATTGCAATTCCATAATAGGTTGCCTGCTTACGCTCTATGATTTCATAAGCACTGTTCTTTACTTCTTCATATATACGCTTCGTATGACTTTCATATTCCTCATAGCCACGCAGCTTATAAATCTGTTCCAACGGAATGCCGGATACATTGGCAGAACTGAATACCGCCACCTCACTGTCTCCATGCTCTCCTACAATAAATGCATGCACACCACGATTGTCGATGCCAAGCTGTTTTCCCAGCATATTTTTTAACCGGGCAGTATCTAATACTGTTCCGGAACCGATTACCCGGTTTTCCGGAAAACCGGATAATTTCAATGCTGCCAGTGTCAGTATATCCACCGGATTTGATACGATGAGTAATATGCCACGACACCTTCTGTTAGCAATTTCCGGGATAATATTTTTGTAAATGGCTACATTTTTCTTTACCAGCTCAAGCCTTGTTTCTCCCGGTTTCTGGTTTGCTCCCGCCGTAATGATAATAATGTCGGCATCCACAATGTCATCATAACTGCCGGCATATATTTTCATCGGTGCAGCAAATGGCATTCCATGGCTGATATCCATGGCCTCTCCTTCCGCTCTTGCTTTATCCACATCAATTAGAACCAGTTCGGAAAAGAGCTTGCTCTGCATCAGTGTAAATGCAGTGGCAGAGCCGACAAACCCACATCCGATAATGGCTGCCTTTCGTAAATCAATTGCATGTTCCTGCTTCATTTTTACCCTCCTGCTTCGTGTTTTCTATATAGAATCCCACAGAAGCAGTTATTCTATGCAAATAAGAACCTCCTATGTCCGGCGCAGCTGTTCGAAGGTCTGATAGAGATTTAAGGTTCCATATCCCCATTCCCGGTTCGGATAAACTCTGCTTTCTAACCGCACCGCACCGCGGATAAAATCATTTTTAATTTCTGCATTTGTAATATCAGTATTATAACCACGCTCTACTGCCCATTCCAGATACAGTGCTGCAGCTCCTGCAGTAATTGCCGCTGCAATGCTGGTACCACTTCTTGCCTCAAACCGGTTGCCCGGTGCCGGTCCAATCACATTGACACCCGGTGCTGCAAAATCCGGCTTTACCAGTCCCGATGCAGTGTATCCTCTGCTGGAATTCAGATAAATACTGTCATTTCCTGCATTGTATCCACCTACTGTCATCGGTGCAGCTGCATTTCCCGGCATGGTAATTGTCGTATCCGGATTAGAACGAATAAAAGAAATATCACCGGCAATCAGTCCGGTAATCGGAAGCCACATGTGATATCTTCCTTCTATACTGTAATCGCCATTTACCTCAATCGTCCAGATGCCTCTGGTGGGCCGGTCAAACCGGATATAAATAAGCTGATCTCCTGTGGCAGTGCCAACAATGTGGTAATCAATGATAACCTGTGTATTTTCAAATACAAAACGGTATACCTCTCTGCCATCCTGCTGCACCCGGACACCTGCCGTCCGCTCTCCCGTTGGCGATATAATCCGCACCGAATAAAGCTCCGGAGCCTTTGCCCACATTTCAATATGGAAACCCGCCACTGCATCTTCCACATCTACTTCTACCACATCACTCTGCTGCCCGAATGCAACTTCTCCGTAATAATGATGTCTGGCAGTAGCTTCATTCCCTGCTGCTACCACAACTGCCGTATTCCGCTTGAAGGAAACATAATTAAGATAATACGAAATCACACTGTTTCCACTGTGATCCCCGGAATTGCTTCCAAGCCCAAGATAAATCACCAGAGGGCGGCGATATCGTTCCGCCAGTCTGGTCAGATATGCCACCCCCGCCATAATATCATTTTCCTGATAAGCCTTTGCACCTTCCGAAATATAATAAAAACGCCTTAAATATTCCTTTGCCGGCTTCAGCTTTACCATGGCAATCTGTGCATAGGGTGCTACTCCGGCAAATTTCTCCGAGAGTTTTTCGCTTCCTGCCGCAAGACCTGCCATAAAGGTACCATGACCTTCTTCATCCCGGTGAGGTACTACCCGAAGAGGTGCATCTGTTAACAATGCCATATCGATCTGTTCTTTTGTATATTCCGTTCCATAGAGGAATCCCTCTGGTGTATCTTCACTTCGAATGCTCTGATCCCAGATTCTTAATATACGGCTGCTGCCATCAGAATTACGGAATACTTCATTCTGATAATCAATTCCGGTATCCACAAATCCAATCAGAACACCCTGCCCTCTCAAAGCAAGATTTGGCTGACTCTGTACCCTTATGATTCCGCCTGCCTGCAATGCCTCTTCGTCTAATATGGTAAAACATTTTGGAATTGCCGAATAGGTATACTGGTCAATATCCAGCTTCGGCAAGCCTGCACTCTGCAAATAGACTACATTAAAATCTTTATCAATATTCTGGATACAGCCTCCCGGAAGATATTCATTTTCAAGGCTCAGATAGGAAACCAGAAGGTCGTAATATTCTTCCGAGTATGGTGCGTCTTTACAATCTTCCATATAAGCTCCGGCACTTATTTTCTTTTATTTTATTCGTTTACCGGTAATGCTGCCACTCCACGCATAGTGATAAGCGGACCGCCCTTTTTCTCAATATAATCTCTTGTAATCGTTACCTGGCCGATGTTTTCGTCCTTTGGAATCTCATACATGATATCTAACATAAATTCTTCGATAATGGAACGAAGTGCTCTTGCTCCGACCTTCTTCTCTTTTGCTTTCTCTGCAATTGCCCGCAGTGCATCCTCTTCAAATACCAGATTGACTTCGTCTAATGCCAGAAGCTTCTGATACTGCCTGATGATAGCATTTTTCGGCTCCTTTAGAATACGGACCAGCATATCAACAGTAAGTGATTCCAGAGTAAAGAGAATCGGAAGTCTTCCGATAAATTCCGGTATCATTCCAAACTTCTTTACATCTTCTACCGTTACTTTCTGTAACAGATTCTCATCATTATCATATTTATCCTTTAAATCTGCCTGAAATCCAATGGATGCCTGCTTATTGAGACGTTCTTTAATAATCTCTTCAATATCCGGGAAAGCTCCGCCACAGATAAAAAGAATATTCTTAGTGTTAACGGTAACCATCGGAACCATGGCATTCTTGCTGCTGGCTCCCACCGGCACTTCCACTTCTGCTCCTTCAAGAAGTTTTAACATTCCCTGCTGCACGGATTCTCCGCTGACATCACGCTGGTTGGTGTTCTTCTTCTTGGCAATTTTATCAATCTCATCAATGAAAATAATGCCATGCTCTGCCCGCTCTACATCATTATCTGCAGCTGCAAGCAATTTACTGACAACGCTTTCGATATCGTCTCCGATATAACCTGCCTCAGTTAAGGAAGTCGCATCTGTAATTGCCAGCGGCACATCCAGAAGTCTTGCCAGTGTCTTCACCAGATAAGTCTTACCACTTCCGGTCGGTCCAATCATTAACATATTGGATTTCTCGATTTCAATATCATCCATCGTATCGGTTGCCACACGTTTATAGTGATTGTAAACTGCCACAGACATTACCTTCTTGGCATATTCCTGTCCAACCACATATTCATCCAGGCTTGCTTTAATCTTATGTGGTGCCGGAATCTTCTTTATATCTAATTTCGGAGCTTCTGCTTTCTCCTCTTTGGTTTTCTTTTTCTTAATCTTCTGGCTCTGCGGCATAAAGCCCTGCAAATCTGAAAGATTAATCATGCTGATATTGGGCATCTGACCATTTGGTATAAAATCACCCATTGGAAATCCAGAGTTATTCATGCTGTCGAAGGTTCTCTGCATACAGTCTTTACAAATGCAGATATTATTCGGAATCTTTATCATCTTACCGGCAACACTTTCCGGTCTGCGGCAGATGTAACAGATTTCTTCGTATTCATCCTTCTTCTCATCTGTGGTCTCTTTCTTTGTCTCTTCTACAGTATCTATATTTTCAAGTTCTCTCTTGTCTTCATTCTCTGTCATATCTGATTCTCCTATTCTCTCAAATCTGTTTTAAGATTCTAAAACATTGCTTTTATTATAATTCAAGCCGGTTTTAATCTCAACCTTCGCAGCCATAATTTTATAAAATCTTCATATATGACAGAACCTGATATTTTTTACTATTTTTCAAAATTTGCAACCAATATTTGACAGTCTCCCTATTAAATGCTAAACTTTCAATGTAATTTATTAGATTTTTATAAACCAAGGAGGACATGAAAATGGGTGTCGCAGCATTAGTTTTAGGAATTATTTCCATCGTTGTTGACGTAGTTACAGTAGGTGTTTATGGCTGGATCGGAGCAATCTTAGGTCTTATCGGTACTATCTTAGGCGCTGTTGGACATAAGAATCAGGCTAAATGTGCTACAGGTGGTCTTGTATGCTCTATCATCGGATTAGTATTAGGCTTACTGCTTTACATCGCATGTGTTGCATGTGTTGCATCTGTTGCAAGCGCATTCTAATATTTGTTTTTTGAAAGGATACATGGAAAAAGATGGCACTTTATCTGAATATTCTGGGATTTCATATCCCATCTTATGGATTTATGATCACACTTGGAGTGATTACGGCAAATCTTTTTGCCCTGTATCCGCTCAGAAAATATAAGCTTAACTTCGATGATATGCTTATATTAGAAGCTTACACATTACTTGGCGCCTTCTTAGGCGCCAAGCTTTTGTATCTATTCATTTCTTACCGGGACATTGACTGGTCCCGTATGTTAGAACCCCAGTATTTTAATTACATTATGCAGAGTGGCTTTGTATTTTATGGCGGACTGATTGGAGGACTGCTTCTTTTTCTGCTGGCCGGAAAAATACATCATATTGACTGGAAGCCTTTTATCATTCACCTGATTTATCTGATTCCATGGATTCACGGTTTCGGACGTATCGGATGTTTTCTTGCCGGCTGCTGTTATGGAATTCCATATGATGGACCTTTTGCAGTACAGTTCCCGGAGCATTCCATTGCGCCATCTGATACTACGCTGTTTCCAGTTCAGCTGGTGGAAGCAATCTGTCTTCTGATTCTTGCTGTCGTACTTGCAATACTGGATTTAAAGAAATCTTATCCGCACACGATTGCCATATATTTTATTGTCTATGGTATTCTGCGGTTTCTGTTAGAATATGTCCGCTATGATGCCGTCCGCGGTCATCTCTTTGCCTTATCCACCTCCCAGTGGATCAGCATTGGATTTGTAGTTGGAACCATATGCTATCTTATCAGAACTTCTGTTTCCAGAAAAAAGGCATAAGTTTGGCTTCTCTTTATTGACAGACTACAGTAAAAACATAAAAATCCTGCAACATGACAGGTATTTCTGATACCTTCATACTGCAGGATTTTTTATACATATAAGGAAAAGCTTGCATGCATTCCCTGTTATTTATAACACTTCTTTATAACAGTTCTTTCAATATCTTATTTACCATTCCAGGATTTGCTTTGCCCTTCATAGCTTTCATAGTCTGACCTACTAAGAAGCCAATTGCCTTTTCTTTCCCATTGCGGTAATCTTCTACCGACTGTGGATTCTCTTCGATGACTTTGGCAATGGTATCACGCAATGCACCTTCGTCATTTACAGTCTTTAATCCATGCTCTTCTACATATTTATCCGGGTCGATATCCTCTGCAAAAATCTGCTCAAATACTTCTTTTGCTACATTGCCATTGATGGTTCCGGCATCGGTAAGCTCGATTAATTTTGCCAGATTCTCCGGTGAAAATGCGATATCCTCCGGGTCTTTATTCTGCTCCTTTAAGATTCGCATGGTCTCACCCATCAGCCAGTTGGATACTTTCTTTGGCTTATTGCAGATTGCAGTTGTTGCCTCAAAAACATCTGCCATTTTCTTTGCAGATGTTAAAATGTTGGCATCATATTCCGGCAGGCCGAATTCATCCTGATAACGCTGACGTTTTGCTTCCCGAAGCTCCGGCTGGCTGTCTTTTATGCGCTGTAACCATTCATCACTGATAACGATTGGAACCAAATCCGGTTCCGGGAAATAACGGTAATCCTGTGCATCCTCTTTGGAACGCATGGCATAGGAATATCCCTGGTCATCATTCCAGCGTCTGGTCTCCTGAACCACCTTTTCGCCAGACTCAATCAAATCAATCTGTCTTGCTGTCTCTGCTTCAATGGCTCTTGCAATTGCTTTAAAGGAACCGATATTTTTCATCTCGGTACGGGTACCAAATTCTTTTGCTCCTACTTCACGGACAGATAAGTTGACATCTGCACGCATGGAGCCTTCCTGCATCTTACAGTCGGATGCACCTAGATACTGCACAATCATTCTTAATTTATCAAGATAAGCAATGACTTCCTCTGCAGAACGCATATCCGGCTCAGATACAATCTCAATCAGTGGCACACCGGAACGGTTATAGTCCACCAGGGAAACATCTTCCCAGTCATCATGGACTAATTTTCCCGCATCCTCTTCCATATGAATCTCATGGATTCCAATGGTTTTCTTTCCTTCGGAAGTCTCAATCTCAATGCCGCCATCGTGGCAAATTGGAAGATAAAGCTGGGAAATCTGATAGTTCTGAGGATTGTCCGGGTAGAAATAGTTCTTCCGGTCAAATTTACAATACTGGTTGATTTCACAATTCATGGCAACACCTACTGCCATGGCATATTCTACCACCTGTTTATTTAAAACCGGAAGAGAGCCCGGCATACCGGTACAGACCGGACAGGTGTGTGTATTTGGTGCACTTCCGAATGCAGTAGAACAGCCACAGAAGATTTTGGTCCTGGTTGCCAGTTCCACATGGACTTCCAGTCCGATGACGGTTTCATACTGTTTACTCATAATCTTCTTTTCCTCCTATTCTGCTGCTAACGGGCTGTGCTGATATGGTCTTGTCTGTTCAAAGGCATATGCGGCACGGATGATATTCTTCTCCTTGAAGCAGTCTCCAATCAACTGCATGCCAATCGGAAGCCCCTTGCTGTCGATGCCGCATGGCAGGCTGATTCCCGGAAGTCCTGCCAAGTTCACCGATACGGTATAAATGTCGCCTAAATACATTTTTAACGGGTCGCTTAAGGACTCTCCCAACTTCGGAGCGGTGGTCGGTGCTGCCGGTCCTAAGATAACATCATATTTTGCAAATGCTTTATCAAATGCCTGCTTAATCAATGCTTTCGTACGCAGTGCTTTTAGATAATATGCATCATAATAACCGGAACTTAAAACAAAGGATCCTAACATGATACGACGTTTTACTTCTGCTCCGAAGCCTTCGGAACGGGATTTCTTATACATGTTGTGAAGTCCTTCGTAGTCTTTCGTACGATAGCCATATTTTACGCCATCAAAACGAGCAAGGTTGGAGCTTGCTTCTGCATCTGCAATTACATAGTAAGCAGGGATTGCATATTCTACCAGGCTCAAATCGAACTCTTCTACGATAGCACCTTTTTCTTCTAATTTCTTAGCGGCTGCTAAAATAGCATCCTTTACTTCTGCATCCAGTCCTTCTCCAAAATAATCTCTTGGAATACCGATTTTCATTCCTTTCACATCATCGACTAATGCACTGGTAAAATCGGTCTCTTCTCTCTGAATGGAAGTAGAATCCTTTTTATCATAGGAAGTAATTGCCTCTAAAATAGTTGCGCAGTCTGTCACATCCTTGGCAACCGGTCCTATCTGATCCAAAGAAGAACCATAGGCAATCAGCCCATATCGGGATACGGTTCCATAGGTTGGCTTAATTCCTGTGACACCACAAAATGCACTCGGCTGACGGATGGATCCACCGGTATCAGAACCCAATGCATAAAAGCATTCTTCTGCTGCTACTGCCGCACAGCTTCCACCGGATGAACCGCCCGGTACATGTTCGGTATTCCATGGATTTTTGGTCTCTCCAAAAGCAGAGGTCTCTGTGGTACTTCCCATGGCAAACTCATCCATGTTGGTCTTTCCAAGAATTACTGCTCCGGCTTTTTCCAGATTTAATACTGCTTCTGCGGTATAAGTCGGAATAAAGTTATATAAAATTTTAGAACTGCAGGTGGTCAGCATTCCTTTTGTGCACATATTATCTTTGATTGCAACCGGAACTCCTGCCAGCGGTCCTGTCAATGTGCCGTCATCAATGAGCTTCTGCACTTCTGCCGCACGCTTCATTGCACCTTCTTCATCTACGGTAACAAAACTGTGTACCGCATCCTCTTTTGCTGCAATGGCATCTAAGGCGGCTCTTGTAGCTTCTTCTACTGATACTTCATGGGCTTTGATTTTTTTTCCAAGCTCTACTGCTGTCAGTGATAATAAATTCATCTTCTGCCGCCTCCTTTACTGATCTACGGTCTTTGGTACAACAAATGCCCGGTCTCTGCGCTCCGGCGCGTTGGCAAGGGTATCCTCGCCGCCATCACCATTGGTTACTACATCTTCCCGGAATACATTATGCACCGGAAATACATGGGACATCGGTTCTACACCGGATGTATCCAGTTCGTTTAATTTATCAATATAATCTAACATGCTTTCCATGTCTTTTTTTGCTGCTGCTTTTTCCTCTTCGGAAAGCTCAAGCTTTGCAAGGATTCCAACGTATTCCATGGTTTCATCTGAAATCACATTTGCCATTGTTTTTCCTCCTTAATCACGTACTTTAATATGAACTTCTCTTAACTGCTGCTCGGTTACTTCGTTTGGTGCTCCGCACATCAAATCCTGTGCATTTCCATTCATCGGATAAGCAATGACTTCACGGATGTTATCCTCGTTACGCAGTAACATAATCATACGGTCAATGCCAGGAGCCATTCCTGCGTGTGGCGGTGCTCCAAACTGAAATGCATTGTATAATGCTCCGAATTTATTTTTCAGCACTTCTTTATCATAACCTGCGATTTCAAAAGCTTTCTCCATAATCTGCATATCATGGTTACGGACTGCACCGGAGGAAAGTTCCACGCCGTTGCAGACGATATCGTACTGGTATGCTAAGATGTCCAGCGGATTCATGGTATTGAGTGCCTCTAAGCCGCCCTGTGGCATGGAGAATGGGTTATGGGTAAATCCGATTTTCTTGGTCTCAGGGTCACGCTCGAACATTGGGAAATCATTGACATAACAGAAACGGTATGCATCTTTCTCAATTAAATCCAGCTTCTCGCCTAATTCATTTCGAATCATGCCTGCATAATATGCGGCACGCTCTTCTTTATCTGCCATGAAGAAAATGGTATCTCCTACTTCAAGGCCTGCCAGATTTCTGAATTCTTCTTTCATGTCATCCGGGATAAATTTATCAATCGGTCCCTTATAGCTTCCATCTTCTAATACTTCCAGATATCCTAAGCCGCCCATACCGATTCCGGTTGCAAATTTCAAAAGTTTTTCATGGAAACCTTTGGACATCTCTGCATGTACACGGATGGCTCTTACCGTCTTTCCGATAAATGGCTTAAAGGTACATCTCTGGAAGAACTCTGTCACATCGATGATACGAAGTGGGTTCCGAAGGTCCGGTTTGTCACTTCCGAATTCTAACATTGCCTGCTTGTAGCTGATGATTGGATACGGTGCTTTCGTTACTTTGCTGCCTTCTGTTGCAAATTTCTCAAAGGTTGCAGAAAGCACTTCTTCACCAATCTTAAATACATCTTCCTGGGTTGCAAAACTCATTTCAAAGTCAAGCTGATAGAACTCTCCCGGTGAACGATCTGCTCTTGCATCCTCATCACGGAAACATGGTGCAACCTGAAAATATTTATCAAATCCGGATACCATCAGAAGCTGTTTGTACTGCTGTGGTGCCTGTGGCAATGCATAAAATTTTCCTTTGTATTTTCTGGATGGCACGATATAATCTCTTGCGCCCTCCGGAGAAGATGCACAAAGAATCGGAGTCTGAATCTCTAAGAATCCCATTTCTGTCATTTTCTCTCTTAAGAATGAAATTACCTTGGAACGGAAAATAATATTGTCTTTTACTTTCTGGTTTCTCAAATCCAGATAACGGTATTTCAACCGGACATCCTCACGGACTTCCTTACTGGTCATTACTTCAAATGGAAGCTGTGTATAAACCTCTCCTAAAATATCTACGCTCTTTGCCTCTAATTCAATGGTTCCAGTCGGAATCTTTGGATTGTAGGTCTCTTCGTCTCTTTTTTCAATCAGACCTTCTATGGAAACTGCCTGCTCCTTACGGATTCCCTCTAACAGTTTGCCATCCCGGATTACAATCTGCATTACTGCATACATATCTCTTAAATCAATAAAGGATACGCCGCCATGGTCACGGATATTCTCTACCCAGCCTGCTACCCGAAGTGTCTTTCCAATGTCGTTTTCGCTTACCTGATTTAAGGTTACGTCTCTGTAAATGTTGCTCATCTTATCTACTCCTTTTCTGATATGATTGTCAGCCCGGAGCATAAAAATAACCCCGGAATACTGACTCGTATTCCGGGGCGAATAATCTTCTTATCCGCGGTACCACCCGCATTGGAAAATGAATGCTTCATCTTCCCTCTCTTCGTGCGTAACGTGCACTACGTACTGACCTACTGTAATTCAGCCAGTCGGCTCCAGAGTGTTCCCTTTGCTTTCTCTTCCAAACAGCGCTCTCAGTCGGTGACGCTGTATTCCTGTCGGCCTCTAAAAGTAAGAGTCTCTTTCCCAGCTTTTGCAACTATATCTCCTAGTTGTTGACTATGATAGCACTGCTTTTTTTGTTTTGCAAGTATTTTTTACAAATCTGATGCTATTTTTTCACTATGTCCTCTATATTATCCAATTTTATTTTATATAATGAACATAATCTGTTTTTCTCGGAGCGGCGTCTTTTTCCGGTTCTTTTGCATAGCCAATGACACAGTTTCCAATGCCTTCGTAATCTCCTTCAATGCCAAGTTCCTTTAAAATTGCTTTTCCCTCTTCCCGCTCAAAAGTTTCTTTTGCACGGTGAATCCAGCAGCTTCCAAGACCTAAGGAATGTGCTGCCAGCATCAGATTGCCCATGACAAGGCTTCCATCATATAGATAGGTGGGACGGCTCTTATCTGCTAACACCACCAGTACCACCGGTGCTCCATAAAACGGGTCACTGGTTGTTCCCATAATCTCGGCATTTACCTTGGAAAGTCTGTCCCTTACTTCCTTATTGGTAACTGCAAGTATAATCGGTGACTGCCTGCCCATTCCGGTAGCCGCATAGGTTCCGGCTTCCACTACTTCTGCAATCAGCTCTTCCGGCACCATATCTTCCTTATAACCTCTGATACTTCTTCTTGTCTCCATTGCTTTTATGATATCATTCATTTCTTACAGCTCCTTTCTGATGCTCCGGCGGAAAATTTCATCCGCCTCTTTCACTACTTTTATTTCTCCGGTCTCAATCATATGTTTGATGCGGTTCATATACCAACTGTCACTGATTCCAAGGGGATATTTTAACAACAGATTTCCTATGAGTCTTGCCTGTATGATTTCGCCCTCCGGCAGTTCTCTTCGAATCAGGAAATCATAAAAATCATCTTTTACGCCCACCAGACAGCCATTTATCAGAACCCGAAGAGGTGCATCCTCTTCTTTAAGTTCGTCCCATCTGGATGCAAATACTTTCTGCTCATGCTCTGAAAGTTCCTTTTCCAATGGGAGGAATCGATAAAACTGTCCGGCATCTACTTCTCCCCAGGAAGAATAACGTACCGTCGTATTTTCCTCTTCTCTTACAAAATCCGGCAGACGTACCACGGATATCGCACATTCATATTTCCGCAGCACACTGACTGCATGGCAGAGTCCGCACAGGGAATAAGGCTTGTTGCTGTACCAGATACGGAAAGATTCTCCCTGCTTTGCAAACTGCTCCATCCGCTGCAGCTCTTTTACATAGTTTTCCACTGCCTGCTCTAATTCTTCCCGCCCCTCTTTCTCATCCTCATTCCAATAGACACCATACTGCTCTAAGATTATCTTCTTCCGATATGTACCATCCAGCGGTTCCCTCAGGCTGCCAATGTCCAACATAAATGGCAGTATAATGACCTCCGCAGAAGTTCCGCCAACTGCTTCTCCTGCAAACATGTCTTCAAAGGTGGCTTTGTCCGGCTTTTTCCCAAGCCATGCGGTTGGTCCATCCTCATAATCCGGCTGCTGATAGTTCTTCGCAAGCTTCATGGCTACGCCTTCACTTTCGCCAAATAAGATTTCTATCATCTACACTTCTCCCTGCTCTATGAGATATTCTAAGAATGCTTCGCATCCGCGTGTTACATCCGCATAGGTTTTATCGAACCTGCCGCTGTACCATGGGTCAGATATTGCTGCCTGCTCTCCGGCAAAGGAAAGCAGCATGGATATTTTACCGCCACGATGCCCGGTTATCCGCTCGATTCCACGGATGTTGCTTTCGTCCATCCCTATGAGGTAATCATAAATCTCATAATCGGATTTTGTCAACTGTCTCGCCCGCTTGTCCCGAAAATCAGTCTCCGGCGTATTCCCGATTCCATGCTTCTTAAGCTCCGCCTGCGCCGGCGGGTAAATCGGATTCCCGATGCCATTCCAGATTTCTTCGGTGCTGGTGGCAGCCGAGGCTATCTCGAATCGGTCGGTGAGGCCTCGTCTGGCGACGAGGTCCTTTAGGATGAATTCTGCCATGGGGGAACGGCAGATGTTGCCTAAACAAATGAAGAGAACTTTTATTTTTCTTTGCATATATTGGTATAACCTCTTTCTCATAGAACCTTATCTTGGTATAGCTTAGCATATTTTACTCTTTCTTGGTAGGTAAAAAGAGTTCAAACAGAAGTAAATTTACTCCTTCGTATTCTTCTTACTTTAGGCTATTCCTATATACTACAATATACTACACACTCGTTTTATTTCCTTTTTGGCATACTCCATGTCCACCAAAGTCATCTCCTTTTTTAACTGCTCCCTTACTTTCATCTGCTCCAGTTTGTCCTTCGCATCTTCCAATTTGAAAGCGTGTTTTCCTCCCCAAATGAAATATAATTTTCTTGCACTTAATCACACTGCTGTTTAGGATGCATAGGTAATATAAACATGCAGGATATTATCTTTTTCAACAAACTATCTATTTTCTTTGAAATATTTCAAATTCACAAATAATAAACTCTTGAAACACTTTTACGTATTCAGCTAAACATTTCACAGGAGTATACCATATTGAAATGCCAAAATACCGCCTCCCCTTTCTGATAGCCGGTATTCACTCATCATTCTATAAAATCAATCAACATCTATAATATCAATAATTTCTGCAAACTGCTCCACCAACTTTGTTGCTGCGCTAGCTGCCTGTGGATACAGTATAAAAGGTTGCTTCTCTATATTTTTATATAATATTGACAACCAAAAAAAGGTACGACCTATAACTGTATCATTAATTATTCTTATACCATTAGTAAAATGCGGACCACATACCCTTTTTCCATATTCGTTTAGCATCTCATAGTACGCATGTCCCAACTTTTCTCTTTCATTTACAAAAGTTGAAGTCCATACTTTACTAAGCCAACATAGATTTTTACTTTTCATTTTTAAGGAAACTGTAAGGTATAATATTTCAAAGGTCATGATACTGCAATCCCTAACATCGTCTGACTTCGCAATTATATGCATCACTCTTGCTTTATTAAATATTCTTTCCTGTGTTCTCATATCTAATCCCTTAAGAATATCAGACAGAAAATTTTCTACATCCTCTCTTTCCTCTGCTGTCATATCAAACATTAAAAAATACTCTTGAAATTTTTCTGCATATCGAGATGCTTTACCAGTATTCAAGCCAACCTTAAACGAAATAAACTTTCTAAGATATGTGTCAACATCAATTTCCCCATATATCGCTTTAATAGAATGTTCCAACTGTCTTTTATCCATAGATACTATTACAATAACATTGTTCAATTCATTAAATATATGATGTAATCTCTCCAAAACTTTTATTGAGTACATTGGTAAACATCTATCCAGTTCATCTACCACAATAATCACTGTTTTATGAGAAGCAATTTCCTGTATACCATTTCTAGTTTCCTCCAAAGCTCTCTTAAAGCCATACAAAGAGTCAAAATTCTCTGTCCCCTCACTATCGTGCTTTTCAAGAATATCACTTGCAATTTCTACCAAGTTTATACCTATTTTGTTTTTACATAGTTCACCAGCAATACTTGTTAGTGTTTCCTTTACAGTTTCTAATGCTAATTTTCCCGCATTCTCTATACCTTCTGAAAACAGACTAAGTTCCCGATTTGTTGCATCAAGCATTGCTGCTATTATCGCTATAGCCGGTTCATCATAATAATCGTATTTCCAACAATCATAATGAAATACAAAATATTTATTATCACAAGTTTCTTCTGATTGTATATCTTTTAACTGTTCTTCAAACTTTTCTATAACGAATGATTTACCACTTCCCCAAACACCTTCAATTCCAAAGCAACACCCTTGCTGTTTATCTGCCAAACCACCAACTAACTGTAACAATGTATCAATAAATTCTTGTCGGTTCAGAACATCTAATTTCTCTCTCATTTGCATATCCTCCCTATATCTCATATCACAACGTAAGATAATCTAATATAATATTTTAGAAATACTTTTATCTAGCTGTTTTCTTCTAAAATCCTATCTCGATATACCTTAACACATTTCAATATATTTTAGTAGGCAAAACAAACATAAACAGAAATAAACTTTCCCCTTCATGCCTACCCTGTAAATAAATTTATGTATTTGATGTCTTGGTCGATTAAAAATTTTTCATGCCGTCTATGAAATCTTTTCCAGTCCATGATTATTCTGTTTACAATAATAACCGCTTTCATACCTCTATCCAAATGTTACTCTCTTATATTTGTTCCATGATAACCATATCTATTCATTCTTATTTGCTTCTCGTTCTTTATTAACCAAAGGATATACTTTTGACACCACCTCCTAAAAATAAGCATAAAAAAGAAGGTATATTCAACCTTCTTAATCTAAATTTATATATTAATTTATTTAATTATCTAACTATCGATTCATTTAGGCTTATTCTTTTTCAATGTGTGATATGTAACAACAACTTCTGCATCTAACCTATACTTATCATCAGAATCAAATTCCTTCTTTCCATTTATGGTCACCGATTTAACTTCTCCATCATCAGTCAACCATCCTGTTACAATATCATACTCAACGTTAGTGGTAACATTAGTAAATCCTACGTTTTCAAATTCTCTTATTACATCAATATAGTTCATACCTTTTGCCTTCTTTGATGTTAATGGGGGATTATATAATTCCACTGTATGATATACCACTGTGATTCCTAAATTTGAAGGATATTTCGTATTTTCATCAAAAGAGTCACCAAATATAAGTTTTATATCCGTAACAAGTTTTTCTTCAGCATCTCTGGATATAGTCAAGTCTGATATCTCTTTAGTTTGAACATTTGAAAAACCTGCCTCTTTTAGTTTCTGAACTACCTCCGTATATTTAAGCCCTTCCAAGTTTTCACTTGAACACCCTATAGGTATCAATTTCTGAACTTCATAATATTCTATCGCAAAAAACACTGCTATAGTCAAAATTAGGATTGTAATAGCAATGCCTCTTCTGTGTTTCTTTCTCCATGCATGTCTTTTATTTCTATTGAGATGAACCTGTTCTCTACGCTCTGCCGCTTGTCGTACTTCTCTTTCACGTTCGTCAGTAACTGCTTTTGTCCCAGCTGCCATAACTCCGACTAATCCTATGCCAATTATCGTACCGAGCATTTCACCTAAACTACTACCGTTGGAACATTTATCGGCGTCATTATCATATTCAAAATCACTGCTACCAGAACTACCATAAAATGAGCCACTTCCATCTGCATTTTTATAGCCCCAACTTCCATCGGAGCCATGATATGAAATGCTTCCATCTGCATCTCGATAACCCCAACTACCATCTACATCATAAAAAGAACCACTTCCATCAGTATTTTTATAGCCCCAGCTTCCATCGGAGCCATGATATGAACCGCTACCATCAGCGTTTTTGTAATTCCAACTACCATCTCCACCATGAAAAGAACCACTTCCATCAGCCTTAGTATAACCCCAGTCACCTTTGCTTCCATCGGATATACTATTAACATCATCGGAATTAAGGTAATCCCAACCTTTATTCTTTTTTGACACAATCTCACCTCGCTTGCTAGAATATTTTCAAACCTATAATTATTTTAAGATAAAAAGCGTCTAAAATATCCTCATTTCCTACCTGTACTTTTGCAGACCAACATAGCTATATAATTAGGCTTTTCATTTATACTCTATTTCGTTCATTCAACTATATAGCATAGTCAAGTTTAATTTCCAAATCATCTCCCAATTCACTAATAACATCTTCTGAATCACCAATTGCTTCATTTGCCGACTCATATCCATTTGTATCAAACAAATCCTTATGTTTTTCAACAAACAATGCATATTGTTCAGATTCTCTATACTGATTCAATAATGGCCAATCCTTAACACACCAAGCAGGAATCTCTTTTTTTATTGCTTCCTCAAGGTAAATAGAAACTTGGTCAAATTCGTCTAGTAGAGCATGCTTTGCAACAAAAAATTGATTTTTCATAGCCGATACATCTAATGCCCTTACCTCCGATTCAATTTTCTCTATACCACTTTTATTTTTTATGGCAATCCACAAATTGACTTGTTCGCATATTTTGTCTGCATCAGTTTGTTTTTCTTCTTTTAATAGCATGCTGTATATATATTCTGCCAAATCCCACTCTTCATTCTTTAAACTTGTATAACCGTACTCAAATAGATAAGAATTCAATTCTTCCATATCATCAGCTGTTTTTCTCAATCCCCAAACTGTACCAATAAGTACTTTTCTTGCTACCAAAAAGGCCTGTTCAAGATATTCCTCATTTACACTCAATCTTTCACCTAATTCATACGAGCAATCTGGAACATTTTTCTTATATACCTCATTTACAACGCCTTGATTATGTACAAATAAATTTCTTCTATAATATATTTCTTTGAAAAGCTCAAATTCATCATTTTCAAAATAAAAATTTGCCCCCTGTTTACTTTCAAATGACTTATACCAATCAGACAATGGAAGTCTCATAAATTCATCTATTTCTTTATTAATGAATCGTTCTCTTATTTCCTCTATATCAGAATCAAATGAAACAATCTCTGAATAAGTTATACTCTTATCCGATAAATACGCCTTAGGAAATGCTTCCAGTAAATAACGATATATACCTGCAATTGCCTCTTCATATTTGACTAAGAGCATCATAATCATTGATTCATTTAAAATATTGGGTTGCTGTATTAGCTTTGAAAAATTTGTTCTTGCGATTTGAGGATTCATCTCATAATCTGAAAAATTTTTCTCAGGATCCAGTTTATATTTTACAACGGTTCCTTCCTCTTTTTCTTCTATTTTATATTCTGAAATGATATCATCAATAACTTTTTGTTCTTCTTCTGTAATCTCGATTTCTTCTAAATCCATAACCTTTTTAAGGAAAAAACGATCTAACAAAATTCCATACTTATATCTTTTTACGTTATCTTTTACATATTGGTGAACATATTTTTTCTGAGTATTATAGTATTCTTGTAAATTTTCAATATCTGTTAATGCATCTCTTAATAAAATTGTTATTATTTTATCCCCTCTGTAACCACCTTTCTACGCTACTGCATTTGCATTTATAGTATCAATAACCTTCTTTATTCCCAACCATACTGATATGTCAGTGAATATTTCCACTACACTTCCCTGGTCAGTAAATGGTGATTCCTGTAGAACGGAAAAATCCTTAAGCATTCCATTGTGAACAATATACTCTACTATTTGATTTACAAAATAAATTTGTCTACTATCAAGACTGGTATTTGTTAAATACTCTGAAAATGCTTCCTTTGCCGCATTCATGTCAAGTCCGACAATTTCACGAACAAATTCGCCTAATGGTTTTGTGCCAAATTCATTCTCGTAATCCTGCTTTGTACCTACTTCTCGCCATAATATTTCTTCTAATGTTTCAATATCAGTTGCTGTCAATGGCTGGTTCGTCTTAAGCTTTGCAATAGCAATATTGTCTTGATGTTGTCTAATATAATATTCAGCTTTTGCTTTATAATTTTTCAGTTCATCATTCTCCAGCTCAGAATCCTTCCACTCTATTGAGAGTAAATCATCCTCAAAATTTGTGTCATAACGCACAATATTCTTTGGAATATATTTTATCAAATTGCGAAGTCTTTCTCGGATTTCTTCAAATTCTGCAATTCCTGCCTGCTCAACATAATCCGTATTTAAAATTTTATTAATAAAGTCAGCTTGTGCTTGAATTTCCGGAATATTTGCTACGCTTGCAATTCCTGCTACTTTTTTATAGAGATCACTGCGAGCCTTTGTATATTTCTTTCCTACTAAATATGCAAGTTCTATTCCATACATAAGTGCATCAAATCGAATTGCATTCACCTCATCACCATCCGGTAAAATAAGTGGCGCAACCTCCTCACGTACAACCAATGTATCTTCATATGTAATCGTCTGATAATTGGCTTCTGTTGAATATAAATCAATATATTTTAAATGTTGACGGACTGCAAAATTATCTCTCGGTAATTCTTTCACTTTTTCACTCATCTGCTGAACCAAAGTATTTCTATATGCTATTAATCTTTCATTTTGAAATGCAATATTCTGAAGTTTATATGATATTTCAAATTTAAGATTAAAAATTGCTCCTTGAAGTGCTATCATATTTGCATAAGCCTTTCCTTTATTCATACGAAAGAATTCAAAGTTTCCACAAAAATCAAAAATATAGAATTTCTGTTTATCTTCTCCATCAATGAGTCCCGGACATAATCTTGTGCCACGCCCAATCATCTGCCAAAATTTTGCTTTACTCATAACCTTTTTAAAGAACACAAGATTCACTACTTCTGGTACATCAATACCAGTATCCAGCATGTCCACTGAAATTGCTATCTGAGGCATTTTTTTAGAGTCTGCAAATTCATCAATTGCGCTCTGTGCGTAAGTCATGTAATTATCAATTACTTTTGCGAAATTAGGAAGATGCGGATATTCCTTATTGAATACTTCTAATATTTTTTCTGCATGTTTATGATTCTTTGCAAAAATAATAGTCTTTCCAATGCTTTGACCATAATCAATTTTTATCCCTTCAGTCATTAAAATATTCAGTACCTGCTTTATTGTATCCTCATTAAATATCCAGGTATTCAATGCCGATGATTCAATTGCCTCCGGTATATCCCCATATTCGTCCTCAAAAGTTTCCTCATAGGCTTCCTTGTCTTCCTCTGACAATTCATCATAGACTATTCCCTGCTCTATGAATTTAAGCTTTGACTCGACTGATATATAATCAACCAGATAACCATCTTTTACCGCTTGTGCCAAATCATATCCATATGTAGGCACACCATTTTCCAATTCAAACACTCCATATGTATTCTTATCAATTTCGTCTTTAGGTGTTGCCGTAAGACCAACCAATGGAGCATCAAAATACGCAAAAATATCTTTATATTTATTGTAAATTGATCTATGCGCCTCATCACATATAACAAGGTCAAAATGTCCACAGGTAAAAAGTTTTCCAATATTATCATTTACCGTATCAATGCAGTTCATCATTGTCTGATATGTTGAGAAAACGCAATGCGCATTATAATTATCTTTCTCTTCTACTAAATTTGTGCATGACAAATTCGGAAGCATATTTACAAAGCTTCTTTTTGCCTGTGTTACAAGTGAATTTCTATCCGCTAAGAAAAGAATATTTTTTACCCATCCTGACTTTAGTAAAATATCGCATAAAGCTATTACCGTTCTTGTCTTTCCCGAACCTGTTGCCATGACAAGAAGCGCTTTTCTACGATTTTTTTCATCAAAACTATTACATACCGCTTTAATTGCCGCTTCCTGATAATAACGTCCCGCAATTTTTTTATCTACCATCACATGCTTAAGACTTGTCCGCATGGTTAATAAATTAAACCATTTTTCCAAATCTCGTTTTGAATATATTGCTGCACATTTTCTTTCCGGATACTGACCATCAATAATATGCGTCTCGAATCCATTTGTCAGAAAAATCACCGGTCTTCTCTTATACTTTTCTTCTAAAATATCTGCATATAATTTTGCCTGCTGTCTTCCTTTTGAAACATCTACACAAGTTCGCTTTGCCTCTATAATAGCAAGTGGACGACTAGCATCATCATAAAGTACATAATCTGCACGACCAATTTCTGATTTATTTGGCATTCCCGGAAGTTCAACCTCATTTATCCAGTCTATACCTTCCTTCCAGCCTGCATCCATAAGCATCGCATCGATATAAAGTTTTCTTGTTTTATACTCAGATAAGTCTAATGGCTTTGGAACATATGTCTGCTGTTGTTCCTGTCTCCGAGCGGACAATTCTTCTTTCAACGAAGCGTTTTCTGCAATTAATTTCTGTAAATCCAGTTCCTGTTGCGCAGCCTTCTCCTGTTCTTTTGCTAATTTTTCTCTTGTTGCATTAGCAGCCTCTCTCGATTCTTTTGCTTTCTCAACTCTTGAGTCAATAATAGCTTTATTAAATGCATGCTCTTCATATTTATCAGAATAGCAATATGCAATATAATCAAGATAAATAAAAAGATTTTCAAGACAAAGCATCGCCTCGTCTCTTCCAAGTTTTCTATTGCTATGAGCCACACTATTTCCACAACGTCGAATATAATCCATCCGTTTCCACAAATCAGGTCCAACAATCTGTCTATATTCTTCAGCATTCATCAAACTTTGTAAATTGTCCTGATATGGCATCTCTAATTCAGAATCAACAGAATACATCCACTTGATTGCAAATTCCATTGCACGGCGACTGTTTATTATGCTTGCCTCTGGATCCATAAGAATAATTTTTTCAGCTGAAATAGCGACATCAGCAAATCTTGAAAATTTAGGTTCTGCTTTTAGATAATCAAAGTTTGTTACCATACTATTACCCCCTAACATAATTTTCCATGACCTATAAATATTTATTATTTTATTTACTTGTTCTAATTTACTATATAATATCACTAAAGTGCTAATTTTAAAATATTTTTAGCACGGCAACTTTTGATTTGTCGACTTGTTTGCAAAAATCATCAAACTCTTTTTGCCCCTCTAAACCAGGAACAATGATCTTAAATTCTTTTAGCCAACCTGTATTTAAGTTCGGCTGACCTCCGCCTTTAACATGCTCAGATACTTGTTTTGCAAAGAATTCATCCCGCATCCAATGTTTAAGATAATTGCTCGTAACAATTCCTTTACTCCTTAAAAAGCCTAAACTTACAAATGTACATAATTCCAATTCTTCTTCCAAAATTACAGGATGTCCTAAATTAGAACCCACTCTCGAAAACAATACATCATTCACTTGTGGTTTCGAACCCTTTGGTGCGCCTTCAAATTCTTCTCTTGAAATATATTTCACATCAGACAAATCTAAAAAATCTCCAGATGTGTTTTTTGCTGATATAAACATTACTCCAGAATCTACATAAATCGGCGTATGCGTTATGCCTAAATAAATCTCTGCAACATCATCTATTGTCATATATGGTAATGATTTTTCATTATGGCTTTGATGTCCAAACAACTCGACAAATCGGGCTTTAATGAGATTGTCTAATGCAAGTAATTCTTCTTGTCTGAATTTAATAACCGCATTAACTTTATCCAATTTGTTTATTATTATTTCTTGATTTGATATATCTGGAATATATATATCTATATCAGATACTTCCTTGAGATATATTCCTTTTTGAGCTACACCCTTTGCTCTATTTTCAATATATGTACGTTTTCCTCTCAAAGCATACATTAAAAATCGAGGCAAACAAACATCATTCTTTGGATGAAGCACAGCAACACTTCGCTGTAAAGCAAATGTTGGCATATCTTCATCTACAACAGCTGTCCGCCCAACAGTTCCAACAATAGTAAGCAAAACATCGCCCACTACTATCTTAGTTCGCTTGTGTTCTCTTTCAAAATCTTTTTGAGAGAGAAAGCGCGGTTCATCAAATGTTATTTCATCATCAAAAATATTTTTTGAGCTCAACATCATATATTCGCTTTTCTCAATTCCTTGCGGTGGATTATGACTTCCATCTGTCACAAAAGTGCAAATATCTTTAATCTTCATCTACATCATCCCAACAAATCCGAATTTATATTATAAATTACGCTATATATTTTTGATGAGATGTTTTAACATTATTTTGATTCACCATTGCATATTGCATGGTAGTATCTATTTGCGAATGTCCTAACAGTCTTTGTACCTGCTCTATTGGCATTCCTTTATCAATTGCTCTGGTTGCCATTGTTCTTCGAAACTTATGCGGATGAATTCTTTCAAGGTTTAAAGTTCTTCCAATGTTTCGCAAACGTATCTCAACACCGCTAATTTTCAATCTCTCATGTGGAGCGTCCAAAGTCACAAATAAAGCCTCATTATGATCAAATCTAGTTTCAAGATATTGTTTTAAATGAACTTTTGTCTTTGCATCGAAATATACTCGCCGCTCTTTATCACCTTTTCCATAAACAATACATTCTCTACCTTCAAAATTTATATCATCTATGTTAAGATTGACCAATTCTCCAACCCTGATTCCGGTCGAATACAATAGATCAATCATAGCCAAATCTCTTTTTTCCTTACAGCTGTCACGCAATTTTTCTATTTCTTCATCCGAGATGGTATTCTTGACAATCTTTTTCGTTTTAATTTTATGAATTCTTTTCATTGGACTTTTTAAGATATAATCTTCCTCTTCCAACCACGAAAAGAAACTTGAAATATTTCTACGAACATTATCAATAGTTACATTAGAGCAATTATTACGCTTCTGATAGTTTGATAAATACTCCCGCATTTCCTCAGTTGTAATCTTTCGAACACTTTTCTCAGTGCACGATAATAAATGTTGTACTGTCACCCTATAGTAATCAATCGTTCTCTCAGAACATCCTTCAATTCTCTTCGCTGCCAAAAACATATTAAGAAAATCTTCATTCTCTATATCCACTTTTGTTGCCTCATTTTCGGCAAATGTTTTAATAATAACCTCTTGCAGTTTTTTCATTTGAGTAATTGATAAATACTCTGACATTTCATTCAATACTGTTACAATTTTTTCTTCCATGTTGGTTTCTCCTCATCTGATACCAACATCCTACAACCATATTCTTTATAATATCTTATTTTCCTTATAGCATTCAAAAATGTAATTTGGATTTTCATAATAAACACTGCTATTGTAATCATCTATCTTCGAACTGATAAACGAACTGTACACTTTTATCAATGCATCAACAATTTCAATTTTTTCATCATCTGCAACCATTTTTATAAGGCGTTTGTACACCTTACCTATATCCCAATATGAAGGCAATGCATAACCACAATCAGACACATTATCAAATTCTCCCATGCGAATATTTGCATCCGCAATAAACTCATCACTAACGCTGTCGATATTATCACAATGATATACATCAGCAAGTTCATAAATCTTGCTAATTCTAGTTTCTCCAAGTTTATTCACTACATCAGCACGAATATTTTTCGTTTTTCGAGAAATATATTCGATTAGACTGCAAGTAAAAAATAAATCATTATCTCTTTTATTTTCTCTTCCCTTATCAGTCACTATCGCACCTCCTCAAATCCTCTATAATTCAAACATTTTAAGGCCTCATCTGTGCAGAAAACAATCTGATGCGTTGGATATTTGAATTTTGCTAACACCCAGAATTGTTCTCTGGTAATAGTTCCGTCTATATAGTCAGATACATAATTATAAATCTGATCATCAGCCATAGCTCCAATCACAATATCATAATCATGCGGTTGTCCATTTCTGCATGCTACAATAAAATCAAGCCATTTCTCTGTCATCTCTTTAAATTCCAAAATTTTTAGTTCTGAGAAAATCTTCACATCATATATTGATATAATCTTTGTACTGTACCGCCTTGCCCATCTTTGTGCCTGTTCTTTTATGATTGTACAATAAAAACCTGTTCCAAAGTCCTTTGTGTTTTTATCTGCTCTTATCTCTGGCTTTTCAACTACTTGATATCCGCCATGATATACTGTCATCAATGCCATTCTCTTCACCTCATTAATTTTGTATTACGCAAAATATTTCTGCATCAAACTGTCAAATAACATTTGGGTTTCGTCTAATGCTTTTTTCACGGCAACTTTTGATTTGTCGACTTGGTCGACGAATGCAATATATTTATTAACCATATCTTCTGTTGGACATATTATAGGGAAATCTTCAATATGTTCCTTATTGAGCTGTCTCTTATCAATTCCACCAACGCAAACACTTCTAATCAAATTTCTATACTCATCCGAAACAAGTATCCTAAGTACGAACTTTTTATTAACTTCTGGTTTTAATCTTATAAAATACACATGTCCATTAACATTCGCTTTATCATCTTCTCCCATATATAGTGCAGCCCGACCCAATGAACTATTTTCCGTATTAATTCTTCCAGTTTTTGTCATAAGAATATCTCCATGCTTTAGGCTACTTCTCTTCATACTTTCATGAGTCTGAACATCAATATACGCAATATCTTCCATTTCCAAACGATCCTTCCAAACATTCTGACTCCTAAAAAATACAATCCCCTTTTTAACATAATTTTCAGAGCCACCCTTCGGTGTATTTCCGCTGTTAATTTGAATGGATAATTCTTTAAGTTTCTTTACTGGCCAATTCATAGTATTTGAAACTGGAGCACCAAACAACTCGACAAATCGGGCTTTGATAAGGTCGTCAAGTTTATCTAATTCTTCTTGTCTTGCCTCAATAACTTTTTCTAATCGATTAAGTGTATCTGCTATTCTATCCTGTTCAGAAAGCTTCGGTACATCTAATTCAAGCTTATTCAATTCCTTAGCAGAAAGATGTTTTACTGTTACAAAAGCAGTTTTTCGCTCGATTTCTTTTAATGCTTTTGACATTGCAAAACGAATATACTCTCCATTTATACCAACCTTAGCTGTCAACTTACAAACTCGTTGATTTAGTAATGCTCCTGAACTTTTCCATCTTGCAATATTGAACTCTCCATCCATTCCCACAAGCAAGTCACCTTCTGATAGAATATACTCTTCTGGATAATCCCCAGAATAATATGTCTCAGAATACCCTCTTTTCACATCTCGAATACGAACCAATTGAGGATATGATGAATCTTCAGTAAAACACTTAGAATCAAATGCATATCCATATTGAATATCACATATATCTATCAATCTTTTCATCTACATCATCCCAACAAATCCGAATTTGTATTTATCCTTTCTACTAAACTAATACCACTCTAAATTCGTTCCTAGCCTTTTATCCAAACAATAAATCATAAAATCTTCAAAAATGCTTTTCATCATAATTTCTAATAAAATAATTATTAATGACCATATAGTAAAAAGATTTAAGTCTATATTTTCAAATACTCCAGACATACAAATTTCCGCCAATTCACTATGGAGCAAAAGGAGAACAAACAATATCATAAACACACCATAATAAATGTATAAAAAGAATCTTCTTATCTTTCGCACTCTTTTTCTAGAAATTCTCGCCTTATGATATTGAATCAAAGTCTCTTTGACACACTCATTCGTAGAATCACTATCACAATACTGCTCAACCAATGTATTTATATCTCCGCCATCATTTTCTCTAATATGGCTTAAGATTTCCCAATCAATCAGATTATTACTATAATTTTCTACTGATTGTAGGAAGGCTGTTATTTTATCATTAATATCTTCTGCAATATCAACAATTAATTTAATCAAAGAAAGGAAAAAAGTCGGGATTGCAATAAAAAATGCTAACATCGATAAATCTGTATTCTTAGCTATGCTTTCATACAAAACAAATAAAAAAATAGCTCCAAACATTACACAAGTAAATACATTCTTTTTCACAAAAATCTTTTCTTTCATAAAATATCCCCTTAATTTTTGTTAATGCTAAAGTGATAATAGTTTCTCCAACTCTTCCATCTCGTTCCCAATCTCAATCTCAATCTCCCGAATATTAGCCATAATCTCAGATGTAGGCGGATACTCTACAGGCACATACTCAACTTCTTTATACTTATTGATACTAAGATCATAATCATTATCAACGATTTCCTGCTTAGGAACCATGAATGACTTATCTGTACGTTTTCTATCTAACTCAGCATCACGGTTACGGAATCTTTCAATAATATCCGGAATATCATTATCAGCAATTGGAGACCGCTTGTCATCCAGGCTATATCCATCTGCCTGCATATCATAGAACCATACATTGTCTGTTCCACCATGCTCTGTCTTTGTAAATATCAGAATAGCAGTCGATACTCCAGCATATGGTTTGAACACACCAGAAGGCATTGAGATAACTGCTTCGAGTCTCTGATTTTCCACAATTTCTTTTCGTATATCCTTATGAGCCTTGGAAGAACCAAATAATACTCCATCAGGAACGATACAGGCACATCTACCGCCAACTTTAAGCATACGAACAAACAATGCTAAAAAAAGAAGCTCTGTTTTCTTTGTTTTGCACACTTTTAACAAATCTGCTGATACAATGTCTGCATCAAGGCTTCCCTTGAAAGGTGGATTTGCAAGAATCAGCGAATATTTATCCTTATCTAGATTCTGATCGGACAAACTGTCTCTGTATTCAATAAATGGGCTTTCTACTCTATGATTCATCATGTTCATTGCTCCTATACGAAGCATAGTTCTATCCATATCATAACCATGGAACATATGATTCATAAAATGATCTTTTTTCTTTTTATCATAGAAGATTTCATCTTTCTTATTAGCCCACAGATACTCTCCTGCTTCCACCAGAAATCCTGCTGTACCGCAGCTCGGATCGCAGATTACATCATCAGCTTTAGGATCCATGAGTTCTACCATCATTTTAATAATATGACGAGGCGTCCTAAACTGACCATTTACCCCTGCTGTAGCCAGCTTTGAAAGAAGGTATTCATATACATCTCCTCTTGCATCTGAATCATTCAGTTTTGCCATCTGTGTATATAAATCATCCATTGCATCCACAACCTTGGAAAGCATTAATGGTGTAGGAAGCTTAAAGATTGCATCATCCATATATTTTGAAAAAGCACTATCTTTATTAGCATGCAGATTCTTAATAAACGGGAATACCATTTCCTGCACTACAGAATACATTCTATCAGCCGGATAGTCCCTGAAAACAGACCACTTAAGTTGTGTTCCGTCAATAGTCCTCTCACCAATTTTTACTTTCTCGGCAAATACACTTTCATATGGAAGACCAAGCAGAGCACTTTCTTTTGCATGTGTATTATCTGACACATCTAAATCGTGAATGAACATAAGATATGTCATCTGCTCAATTACATCCAACGGATTTGTTAGACCTCCAGTCCAGAAAATCTCCCATAAACTGTCTATTTTATTTTTTAATTCGCCTGTAATCATTTTCTAAATCTCCTTATCCCAGTTCCACTTATACTTTGTATAGCGGCCATTTCCAATCTTTATTATCTTCCCTGCCTTAACCAAATCTGTTAGTGTCCGCTGTACTGTAGTTGTACTTATTCCTGACGCTACTTTTACAATCTCAGTCTTAGTAATTGTACCTATGTGATTCTTTATCAGTTCTTCAATTCTATCTGGCTTAGATATTCTCTTTTCCTCAACAATCTTTGTTCTATCAAAAAAATCACGATATGCCGCAGTAATTATCCCCAAAATATATTTCACAAAATGCTCGTAATTGTTCTCATCTTCCATCCATCCTTGCGAACTTTCCTGTAAAGCATCATAATAACTGCCTTTTGTTCGCTCTATTAGCTTTTCCAGGCTGATATATTTTCCAACAATATAGTCATTCTGATATAACAATAATAAAGTCAATAATCTACTCATTCTTCCATTTCCATCATTAAACGGATGAATGCATAAGAAATCTATAATAAACATCGATATTAACAAAAGCGAGTCTGCTTCGCCTTGGTTAATTGCCTCATTATATGCTGTACACAAATTTATAATTGCGTCTGGAGTTTCCCATGCAGGTAATGGTCTGAATCTAACAAACTTATTACCCTTTTCATCCTCTTCCTCAATAATATTATCGGAAGTCTTGAATCTTCCTCCGTTAGAAGCATTCTCAAATTTATATAAATCTCTATGAAGCTGTAATATAAATGTATCACGAATCGGAATATGCTGAAAATTCTCGTGTATAGTATTAAGTACATCCCTGTATCCTGCTATCTCACGCTCATTTCTTGTCCTTGGCATTGTCTTATCCAAAACAATCTTTTTCAAACGTTCCTCAGAAGTATAAATACCTTCAATTTTATTAGAGCTCTCTGTACTTTGAATCTTTGCCATCTCAACAAGATTTTCCAGCACATCAGCGTGACGTTCAGCAATCAAGTACTGTTTACCTTTGTACTCATGAATTGTTGTAAGATAACTTACAATTTGTGGTGTAAGCAATTTTTTCCATTTTTCCATGTAATCAAATTGTTTCATTTTAATTGCCTCATTTCGAATTTAATTTCGTCTTTTAAACAAAATGACTTAATTGAATTATATCATTTAATTTAATCAAAATCAAGTTCAATTTAGTCATTTAAGCATAAATGACTAAATTGAACTTGTTATGATGCAATTATAAAATAATCCAGATATCCTTTTTCGTTATCCCATTCCTTCAATCCACGATAATAGAACATCTTCAAATTGTCCCCAATGATAAACGGAACAATATCGTATTTTAGACACTCCTTAAACATAATCAGTCTGCCCACACGACCGTTTCCGTTCTGGAATGGGTGAATCCGCATCATCAGAAACAGTTAATTCAAAATGATTTCGATTTGTTTTTATAAAACCCTCTTTTTGTAACTTTGATATCTCTGTAGACATTGCTGCACGATCAATACAAA
>ENA-ORTT01000248-ORTT01000248.1-human-gut-metagenome-genome-assembly--contig:-NODE-248-length-75610-cov-7.566726_pt1 | contig 75610 bp, 77 predicted proteins | sample MGYA00242074_ERZ509197 | MGnify/ENA primary metagenome ERZ509197 (study PRJEB26280, sample SAMEA2338789) | human gut metagenome | biome: human gut; feature: human-associated habitat; material: faeces...
AAAAGCACAAATGGAAAGTCCGATATCTTATTAAAAACAAGAAAAGCCGGTGATTAACCGGCTTTTTCATTTTCGTGTTTCAGGTAGTTCCGTTAAATACGTTCTTACTTTCGTTTCTTTTAGTTTAAGGAGATCACGCTCACACAGGGTAGTTTTAGGTGATTTCGCACGCTCTATATTTATTGTTATATAAATATCTGTAATCCTACTGCAAATATATATCGTACCGTTCTATTATGCAACCTATTATACATTTTTCTTTCTTTCCGGCTCGATAATGTCGGCCTTGTTCTTGAACCATTTGAAGATATTGATCCGAAACTTGCTGCCTCTCGATTCGAAGTAATTATTAAAACAAGAATTTATCTCACACCCGTAGATCACAAATAAGACAATCGCCGGAAGTATGGGAATCCCGAAAGGTTGACCGAATGCTGCCCCGAAACTGGTAGCTACCAATATCCAACATATATAATCGATCATCTTGTTGACGGTGCGTCTGATCGCACGACTCCTCCGTATGGTTTCGCCTCTCTTTTTGGAGGCTTCTATCCCAAACTTGAAATCGGCGATAATCAAACATAGAGCGGCCACGATGAACCATTTCACCGGCTCGACGAACTCGATAAACGAGGTTAGCCAACTGGCCAACATGCCGGAGATTACATTTCTTTCCTGCATATATATGTTATTAAGCATTATTTTCTCGTTCTATTTCCTCTTGCAAAGCCTGTTCTTTGGCTTTTTGATAGCTTAGATGTTCTTCCGGGGTAATCTCCCGCACGGTTGAAGCGTCGAAATCTGCCGGTGTGTACATCGCTTTTACACCTTCGTAAGTCTTTATATCATCGCCTTCTTGGTAGGTAGTCAGGTAATTACCTTCCGTTGCAGGAGTAATCTTTTGATAGGTTTTTTCTTCTATATTCATGGGTATTTGTTTTTTATGTGGTTTTGTTTGATTGAGTTCTTTTCTCCCTTACATTGAATCGGCGAAATTAACCGTCCAATTCTCCTCCGTCAGTTTCGCTATGATACCTTCCGATTCTAAGAAGGTTTGCGCCGCCGTGTTGAATGTCAACGCAGCGGCCAGTAGTCCCAAAGTTTTTAAAGGAGCTACACCGCTTTCTCCGGCAGCATAGGCAAATCCTCCTAACAGTTTTAAGGTTGCTTCGTCGATATTCGGGGAATCTGCCAGCGATAGAGCGGTGTGTAAGAAGATCACATCGCCGATCGACGACAAAGCCGAGCACCCCTTGAACATGTTTGTTGCTTCTGTTACGTTCGAAAAATCCCAGTATTCAAGAGATTGCATGGATTGGTTATTATAGAATATAAAGCTACAATTAGCAATTTTCGGAATATTTATCTTCGGGAAATGAACGATAGGAATATTTGAAAAAGCGTATGTTGCGGTGACGATATCCGGTAAATCGATATTGCCTATTTCCGTTAGTTTTGAACTTTCAAAGGCGTTAAATGCGGTATATGCACTTTGAACGGATAAATTTAAGATCTTACTTATATTACTTCTCTGAAAAATTCCTTCTAATGACGGCACATCTAACGGCTCTATATTTACTTCATCATTTAGACTTTTTGTGCCACGAAAAGCCGCCACAACATTAGTCATTTTCCCCCAATTTAAGTTTGAAGGTAAAGAAATTAGAGATTTGCAGGTGTCAAAAATGTATGACAAATCCGTCACATTCGAGAAATCGAATACTTCGGGTACTTCCTCGAATGTAGAATAAGAGAATTTAATCCCCTCCGCCGCCACGTCGATTTTGGTAATGGGTACGAGCGTGCCCGTCAACTTCTCGCCCCGTACATACGCCGTTTTTCCAGCCATAATATCGGCAGCCGTGGCCGTAGCGTCGGCCGTCATTTCCGCCAACGTGGGGCACTGCTTCGAAGGTTGCCCGGCTTGTATCAATCCCAATCTTCCTAAACTCATGGCTAAATCATTTTAGTAACACGGAAGGAACCAGATACCGGATAAAAAAATGTACCTTTCGAGATATAAAAACATTCTATTGTCCCAACTGTACTATATACATTAGATATAGTTCCGTTCATATCAAATTCGAGTTCGGCAATGCCGTTAGTGCCGGACTCGGTAAATATCCGGTATATCCCCGACTCCGTAATTTCGAAGTTTTCACTTTCATCTAACGTAATGTTCCCGCCGGGCTGCAAAACCCCGATCGGGTTCCTGTTGATATCTAAGGGTTGATATTCGTTCATAGCAGAAATGTTTTTAATCTTTATAATATCCGCGAATAACGGCTAAATTGTTCTCCAAGCCGGGAACCGAGGTGTCGAATGTCACCGTAAAGCTGTTTTCGATCACGATTCCGGGATCGTTTTTCAACTGCCACGATTCGCCGGGGAATATCTTCACATTTCCCAATACATAGGCTATCGATGTGCCTTGATTACGAAATATGATAATCGACGGGGAATTCGTACCCTCGTTCTCGATCGTCCCGTTAGACGTTCTGATCGTGTTCTTATATATGATTTTTAGAGGTTTAATCATCGTTATCTCGTTTAAGAATGTACCACAATATTATACCGGCGCAAATGATGGATCCGGCAATGACAAATACGTCGAACCCAGTTTCTAACCCCATACTTTTTTTTTTAGATCGATCCACCTCTTAAATTCACCAACGGTGATCCGGTCGTCGTGATCCAAATCGATACCGGGGTTTGCGTCGGCTATCACCTTCGCCGGGAGTGTCGATGTTTGCAACACATAGCTGTCCGGTTTTCCAAGAGCGGCGGGGAAGAAGGTAACGAGGTAAAGATCATACAAGGAGTTCATCTTTCCCCGGTACGGATAAAAATATTTATATACGTAATCGAGTTGGGCGACATTCGACATCTTCCGTAGGGCTTCGGTCGTCGTGCCTAACCCCTTCGCGGTGTCCGGCATGAACTGGATAAGTCCCGACGCTCCGCCATTCGGATTATAAGCGGCAGGGTTCAAACCGCTTTCCGAGTTCATGACGAACATAAGCCAATCGGGCTCTATACCCAGTTTTGCGCAGATTAGTCGTACCTTCTGCAAGAATGCTTCCTTATTGCTTGTAACTTTATTTTCGAACCACATGATATATAGCTATTTACATTGTTATTCTTCCTGAATGACTAAAAACCAAACGAGGGCTACCGCTCCGATCGCAACGGCCCACTTCTTCCAGCGCAAATCCTGACCGGTGACTACCACGTCATCGAATCCTCCACCGTCAAGGGCGCCATCGTCCGAGGTTTCCGGGGATTGAAGCACGGTATTATTCCGGGACGGCATGATGATTCTTTTTTTTCTGTCTTTCCGTTCCATACGCTACATATTATTTTTCAACAACAACAGACCGAGAGCCAATACACCGGCTCCGGCCAATACGTTTTTCTCGACGACTTCCGTAGATGGGTTATGGTCCGAAGTCCCGTTCTCGATATCCATATTGGCTTTGATTTCGTCGGCCCAATCCTCCATAAAATTGGGGTCGCCTCCATTGGGGTAAGCGTTAATTCTTAAATGACTATCTATGTCAGGATTCCATTTGTATATCCTTTGAGTAACATTCGTTAAAGGATAATCAAGTTTGTCCCCTCTCAAAAAAGATCCGGGAAGCAATATATAAAGATACGAATAACCATTTTCAGCATTATAACTATATTGATAATCATAATCGTAGAACATAGGATATTCATATTTTGGGCCGTATATCTCTCGACGAAATGATATATTTACTTTTTGTCCATTTATTTCATAATCTTCATAGAACGATATAAGATCTTCACGAACAAATCCGAATTTAAATACCTCATAATTTTTAAGAATTGATTCAAAATCTTCGGGAGTGACAAATCCCATAAATTCTTTTGTCCATTCATACAGCTCCTTATATGTCTCGTATTCAGGTCTTGGAAGATATCGCCAATACCAAAATACAGTATTTAATTGAATATGTTCTTTAACATACACATAATGCCAACGTCCATCAGGCATATCAATGAATTGACCGGTCAAAACCAAAGGAAATCGAAATGTATACTCTGTATCGGTTTTATGCCCCTCATTTTCTTTCGAATGTTTATAAAATTGATTCATGTGCATATTGAATACAGAGAAAGCATCATTCGAGGGGCGCGCCCTCAATGATAAAAAGGTACAAAGACGACCGACCGATATACCTTGCAACTCTTTGGAATATCCTATTGCAGCAGATTTATAATGACTTTCTAATTCTTCCCAATACGGAGAAGAGCCGGGCCATTCATGTACTAAATCCTCCGGTTTTAAAAGTGGTACGGTATTGTAATTATAGTTCCAAGTATTTATCTTGAAATTTTGAGTATTGAGAGGTGGATGCACAGCATTACTACACCATATTTCCAACTCCTCTTTTGTTAGAAATTTGATATATGAATTTGGATCGATATATGCTGGATTGAATAGATTTGCCATAATTTAAAAATTGTATTTAATCCACTTGACCACCCAAATAGCACCTACGGCAATGGCTCCATATTTCAGTATAGAAAACCATGTTATATCGGTAGCACTTTTCCAATACCCAGTTGTAAAAGCTCCTTTCATCTGTCGGTTTATATCGTCTTCCAATATTTGGATTTGTTCTTCGGTCAGACTGGAATAAACCTCTTTGACAACTTTATCCGATGCCTTGTAGGAAACATTCGAATTGGAAGCAAGAGTCTTAGTCTTGTCATAGACATAATACGCTGCACCCAATGAAAGCGAAACTATGGCAGCAATAACAAGTACGGGAACCCACGCTATACCTACCGCATTTTGTGTTACGATATTCCGAAGGTCAGAAGCGAATTTATCTAAAACAGGCTCACCGTAAACCTTATCGTCCAAGTTGGGCATTGACGCGATTATGTTATTCCGGTTAACGATGTCTATATACAGATTGCGAATCTCATTTTTTATAGAAGATACATTTCTACCGGAACTTTCAAGCATAGAACAACCACGAGAGGCTACTAATAGATTGATCATGCTATTTTTATCGTTCTCTATAATAAGATTTAATTGAGATTGCGCCGCTTCGTTATTGATAGGGTCCACCGTCTTTAACTCTACATAATCCTCACGTACCCAACCCCACACATGAACGCCATCGATAGAGCCGAGTCTGTACCAATTCCAGTCGTCCACATTTTCATAATTTCCGTCTGTCATTCCGGCAAAACCTTTGATTTCGTATAGGACATCTGAACTATACGAAGGTTTTGCATACACCGTCACACTGGTAAATCGGGGAAATACCCCTTTATTGAATAGGTTAGGATTGTATTTCATATCAAGCGAATTGTTTAATCATGCCCAAGAGAGCGGGGTTTTCTTCCAATTTGTCACACAGTTTTTCCAACAGGTTCAGATAATCGGGCTCGATGGCTGCCAGCCGTTCGGCGATCCGCAATATCCGGGAGTTGTCGTCGGTATTCGATTCCGGTGCAGGAACCCGGATAGGCTGCGAAGTTCCGGCAACGCCTACCTGCATGCCCGGTTTTCCGAAGAACCTTTCGAGAATAGCCGGAAGATAAGGGGCTACACGGCCGATTGCGGACTGCAAAGGGCTTTCCCGTTCTTCTAATTCTTCCTCGTACTCTTTTACCTTCGATTCGAGCTCGGCGATACGGAACTCTTTCTTTTGAGCGTCGAGAGCCGCGGCGATTCTCCGGTCCACTTCATCGGAAGGCACGCCGCCGATATTCACCGCTCCCATTTGAGAGGAAACGGCCGTTACATCATCTTCCAGCACGAAATAATCCCGATACCAGTTTCTCCGGGAATTTCCATCGGACATCTCGATGTAATATTTCCCCGGTTCCAAATAGTCGAGGGTACGGGACAATCGATCTTCCATCGTCTTTTTATTCTCGCCTTCCTCGCTCTGGAACTGGAAAGCGTCAGCGCCGGGAGAGGTACGAATCTGTATCTGTTTCACGTTCGGCGTCGATTTCACCCATTCGATTAGATTTTCTTTTCCGCGTATCATAGTCTGTCAGTTTTTAATCTTCGTATTCAAAGTTCAAGAAAACGACCTTATCCCCTACCGTCTGGGCGATATTTTGGGAGAGCTCTATATAGGAACTCGGTAAGTCGGCTTGCAGGTTATCCATATTCAGCCTGAAAGGGAAATTCCATTGTGAGAGATATAATACCGGGAAACGGTATAATATGATATCCGATCGCAGAATAAGAGTCAAGAACGAATTATCCGGCGCTACGATTTCCTTTACAGAGGGTGTCGTCGTGTTCACAAAAACCGACGTGGAGTAAATGTTTCTGAATTTCTTATCGACCAGAACCCGGTTGTCAGGCAAGTAATACCTATTCGCCGAATTGGAATATACGGGAACGCTCATCGATTGGATTCTCAATTTTCTGGCGGGAGAAAGCTCATTATTGCCGACCTTCGAGGTATAGAAGAAGGTAAGCATGACATGATTAGCCGGGCTTGCGGCATAATTGTTCGTAATATAGCAGTTCGGCAACACGAGATAACGGTTCACGGGAATCTGTCGACCTCCGAAGGAAAAATAAACCAGAGGAACATTCGATATAAAATCGTCGTTCTCCAAATCGACCAGAGTAAGGTTCATATAATAAAGCCTGTTCCCGTCTATAAGATTTCCGTCCGGGTCCTGTATATTACCATCATACGACCAAAAGGCAAAAACGCCGGTAATAAACTTATCGGACAAAACAGGTGTGTCCGGTAAATACACGCGCTCGCCGGGTTTAGCTTGGCTCATATCCACAACAATGGAATAAGCTCCGGTAAAGGGAAGATATGATAAACCGATATTATTCATAATAGAAAGATAAATTTAGGGTTTGTATAGTTTCGTCCGTGGATCGTATCAAAATTTTACTTCGGTTGAAATCGATCTCTACCGGATCTATGAATTTTCGTTGCAAAGAAATCGGTGTATAGTTCTCATAAATCGAGGTAAAAAACATTCCATCTATAAATTGTAACGGAATGTAATTTATATATCTGGTTTTATCTTTCGGAACTAAATACAGATATCCGTTTATGGTTCCGAATACTTGATCCGGCTTACCTGTTGTAGATCCGACCATCGCATATACGCCGGTTATTTTTTCGTCTTTCAATGCCTGAACCTTCCGGAAAAGGGATATTTCCATAATTCCGGAAACGTGAAAGGTTAAATTGTACAGGTTCTTTTGAGAGGGAGCAGGAAGATTATCCTCTCCGATATATACCGAAAAGAACAAGACAGAGGTCTGTTGTACCGAGACAGGAACGGAAATAAACGATCTTTCCCAATCTATCTCACTGTCTATTCTCGGCAAGTCATTTCCGGTGTAGGTAGAAAAATAGTTGATAAAGAGGGTATCGACAATTAAATTCCCGGAAGTGTCATACAGCGTTACGAATAAACTGTCGAGCGATAAAATGGGATATCGTCCGGAAAGGTCCAAGCCCTTATCCGGATTAAGGACTTCCAAATATAAAACCTTCTTTCCCTGCAAATGGGTAGACACGGGAAAATAAACCCGATCTTCGCCCGGATTTACAGTTAATTGTATAAAGTCTACATTCTGTATAACGTATTCCCTCATTTCATTTCTTTTTAAGATTTCCCGGAGATAGAGGCCACTCCGGGAAATCGATTGTCTGACACTATTATGGAATCATCACGCGGGGGCGAGGAAGTCGTTCTCGTCGCCCTTGTAGTTTTCGAGCAACAGGGCTCCGTTCTTCACGAGGAAGCCGAGCATAATGAGGCTCAATCCTACGACGCCCTTCGGAGAGCTTGCCGGCTGGAATACCGACGTGTTGGCACACGGGAATTTCAGATTGAAAGTCTGTTCTTTCGTTCCGGCGAAAGCAATCATTTCCGGGGTATAGAAAAGCTCGTCGAGTACGGAACTGTCGAGCGATACGACTGCGGCATCGGTTGTTCCGCTATTGGCAGCTTGGTGCGATACGTTGAAGATAGAGGTTTCCAACGCCTCGAACGTTACCGTCGTTCCTGTTTGCAAACGAAGCGAACCGCCATAAACGCATTGAACATCTACGGGGATCGTGTCGGTCGAACCCATTCCCTTCGCTTTTGCAACGAGATCGGATAATGAAGTAGCGAGTACGGCGGCTCCCGGATTGGCTGTCAGCTCGTAATTCAGGAACAAACCCATACCATAGGCAAGGAATAAATCGTTACGATTCAACAACTGCCCGTATGTGCCCTGCTGTCCATTCTGGCGCATGGGATCGAAAACATAGTTTCCTACTCCGTTTACCAAAGTCTGGTCAATACGGAGATAGGAAGATTGGGGGAAAAGTTCGGGACTCAGCTTCTGCACTTTTTTTCTTGCGTCCTCCCAACGTTTGCGAAGGTGAGGAGCTATAATTTGATTATTCATGATTTACCTTGTTTTAAAATAAGACATTTTTAAACGGCGTCCCTTTTACATCAAGACGCTGTTTTGATTTTTTTTTTGACCCTTGCCGGAAAGAAGGCTTTGGCGATAAGCCGCACCCGCACCGTACAGGGCATTATTGAACCGGCTGAACGGAGTACCGGCCAACGAGGGGACCGAGCTTGCGATCACGCCTGCCGCTCCCGCACCTATCATGCCTGCGCCCAATTCTCCGATACCGTCCATCTTCACAAGGGCAGGAAGGATCGCACCGACGGCGATCGCGCCCAAATCGGTATATAAAGAACTCTTTCCTTTCATGATGGTCCCTTTCACCACCTGACAGATGGCGCCGCCTGCGGCTCCACCGAGGACAGTTTTAACGATTCTGTCCGTTTTCATTTTCTTTTTCATAAAACAATCTTTTTTACCTGTTAATTACTTACTTTCTTTTACGCACTTTGTCGATGATGCGTTTCTTTTCCGCTTCCTTACGTTTGAGGTCGTTGTTGTAGCGGTCTACCTCTTTGCAACGTTCTTCGTAGCGTTTCCAAACCTCTACCGAGCTTTTCATCTTCGGCTGTTTGGGGTACTTTTTCTGTTTTGCCATTTTCTTTATTTTTTAGGGGTTTATAAAAGTTATTTTTTCTTCTTTTTCTTGTCTCCGCTTCCGCCGAATATCAAAGCCATCAATACGCCGCCTACCAGTAGAATACCGAGAAGATTCGAGCTGGCGACTGTGCCGGTCGGCTGGCTGAAATCAAATAGAGGATTGTCGGTGGTACTGTTATCGGGATATGAGTTATTACTATCTGTAACAGTAAAGAGCCCATCTTCCGGAGCTGGTCCTTCTTCTTTCAATTCCTTATTCATCTCATCTTCATCTTTTCCGAATATTTTTGAAAGAAGGGCTCCTATTGCAGATATTAATCCTGCAATAGCTGTTAGAATAGATAGAAAGGAAGTATCACCCACAACAGGAATTTTTCCATCGCGAATCATAATTAAAAAAATGGGACCACTATAACCATATTTGGAGTAGATAGCCGAATTTACGACTGACAAAGCCTGTTCTTGCGTTAATACATTATTTTTATTCAGCTTGTTATAGAAATCCTTATAATAAGCCCTTTTTTCTAATACAACAGGAAGATGCGAAAACTCTGATACTCTATTATCAGGAATAAAAGAGTACATAAAATATTCCGCATTGGTTGTAAGAGCTTGTTCTATCTTATTAATTTCTGCCTGTGTTGGTTTTGATCCCGAAAGGGATGCCGCTCTCATCTGGCGGTATGAAGCCCTCCCGACAGCCACATCGCTACCGAGGAACTCCGAAGCGTCGAAACCCGGTGTACTGATGCCGGTAGCTTCGAGCAGGTAATCGATATCTTCTTCATTGGCTATCACATCAGCAGACTTTTGTACGATAGCACTAACCATGATATTCATTACTTGTGAACGTTGCTCGTTGGTCGTGCCGACAGGCTGGTTAAAGGCCCCTTCGTCGTACATCACCCGGAGACAAGAGATGCCCTTTTCGACATCGCCGAATCCGTCTTCCGAATATTCATATAAAAGAATAGCCACCGTCGCCACGTCCATAAGGTTCTCAATACGGTTGGCGAACGCCGCGTCTTTCGCTGCGATGGCTCCCTTATATAAGGTATTCAACGCATTCAGGTTGATTAAAAAATCTTGCTCCACACGGGGCAAATATTCCTTGCCCTCTATCTCGATCATTTCGGTTTCCGTGAAGTAACCGATGCCGGGACCGGATAACCGGCTTATTTCTGTGGTTCCTTTCATATCTATTTTTTTTGTATATGGACATTCTTTGTTGAATACGGCCTTTCCGTTTTCGTCCCGATAGACGGGGTCTACGATGATCTCTTTTCCGCCTTCGTCGATCGCCACTGCATAGACGTGTGTAGGATCGCTGTTGCCTTCATAGGCAGCGAACCGGAACAAGTGAGGAATACCCATGCACCGAAGGCACGAGCAAATAAAGATCGAAAAGCTCTTACAATCCCCCTCGCCATCGCTCCATAACCTCGCCGGGGTTCTGATCCATTGCTTTTGCAAAGGGTCTATCTGGTATTTGATGTTTTTATCGACGAAATCGAAAACAGCCCGGCAACGGGAAAGGGTGTCATTCCCCGGAAGGTTATCGGCCAGCTCTTGAACTTGTGCATAGTCGGAGTTGTAGCAGTCGACGACCGCCTGCATGATATCCTTCGTCTTGCCCTGACGATTGATAATCGTATCTTTATGTTCGGCTTGCGCTATCATTCCGTAGTAGAGGTTATTTCGGTTACTTCCGCGTCTTTGTCATGGGCGACATCGGTAACTTTGTCGCCGCTCGAAAACAGGTTCTTAATCATTTCCACAAGGGAAACCAGTGAAGGAATACGCACGTAGAACGACGGGGTAAACTGGTAACTGGTTCCGTTGGCTCCGAGTCGCCCGTTTATCGATACATCGATGTGGTATTTGCTTGAATTGGTGGCTAAATAAGCATTCAGGAGGCTAAGCAGCTTAGAGGTTTTCAGGCTTACCCGTGCCCGTACCGTTACAGTCTGGTAAGATTCCAAAACTACATTATTGAGGCTTTGGCTCGACGATCCGACAAACGTACCGTTCAAATACAGACTAAACTGTATGCCATTCAGTACTACCCTGTTCTGCGAAAGGTTTTGCAGCTGGAAATCTATGTCTACCGTGGTATAATCCCATTTGATAGAGAAAAATCGGAAACCCACGACTTCGATGTTCGTTTTCATCAATGCCGTTGCCGTGGAAAACTTGTTATATAAATAAAGAAGGGCAGCGCCTCCGATAAGCCATTTTAGAGCACTCATTATTCGTTCTTCATTATCATGCGGAACGAATATAGGTATCTTCTTACCGGAGGCTGCAAGAATTGCAATTTATGAAATTTTTGACCGTCTTTTAACTTGGTTTAACTTCCAGACCGAGAAAATCGCAGAACTTTACCCATTCGACCGGCGAATATTTGGGCAAGGCATGCGCATCGCGATACAGCCGTACCAATCGGCACGCCTTGCTCTCGCTGATCTTCAACCGACGCGCTATCTCTTTGTTCGTCACAATATCGATTTGCATGTCTATTTGTTTTTTTAATGTTTTATTTATGTCCGAAAATGGTTGCAAAAATCAACTTAATTTTTAAATAGCTAATAATAAAGCTATTACGATTTTTCAAATTTAATGAATTTATTGAGAAAAACAATGTAATCTATTGAAAATCTTTTGTGTTTTTATCGTTATATTCTCTTTTTGCCCGAAAAAAATCCTGTGACTTGCGCGAAAATCCTGTTACATTTGTTACATGATGGGGTAAATCTTTCAAAAAGCCTATGTGTAAAGCGTTTCACGGTGTAACAAACTTTTTTACAAGAGATGTTCTCGTAACAAAAATTTGTTACAATCCGGGAACGCAAAAATCGATTTGTTACAATTTCCGATTTTGTTACAAGATTTGTTACAACTTTTTTATTATATAATATCCTTATTATCATATTATTATCTCTATTTTGTAACAAATGTAACAAATGTAACAAGTTTTCAATCAAAATTTTTTTTTATCCTTTTCTCGGACTGATCCGAATTAGCAGAATGACAAGAAAAAGCACGATTATCAATCCTATTGCTTCCATGATCTTTTTAAATACATTCTTTTCTTTTTCCTCCACATATTTGTTTTCTACGGTAGTCGAGGCGGTGACGACGGGGATATTCTTTTCCTGTGTCCGTGTTTCCACTTTCAGCGTGTCGCCGCTGATGGAGACGGAGGTCTCGATCCCCGGCGTCTGTTTCTGGTCTATCCCAGTGAATACAATTCCGGTTCCGGGTATATACGACAAAGTACCGGTAAGCGTGGATCGCTCGGCCGGTACTTGTATCGTGTCGATGGTCTTTTTCTCGATAAACTCGGACTTGACTAACTTCTGTTTGCTCTTACAGCCTGCCACTGCCACCAGCAGCGCGAGGCAAAAAAAAATCTGTGTTTCATATAATGTTATTTAGTGTGTTATATATTTTTTATTTCAGAAAAATGTCTTTTTTTTGAATAAAATTTATTGTATTAAAAGTTTTTCTACCTATATCGCTAATATTTGAACATAAAGAAGATCCTTTGTTAGGACAATCTTTGTACAGTTTAAGAACCTCACATAAAATTCGGTGGGGACATTCCTTACAATATTTCGACCTGTTCATATTACATTATCTTTATTTTGAACTTTAATTCTATTTCCTATTTTTAATATATACACTGGATATTCGGGAGCTCCCCATTTTCTTATTCCTATTCCTCTTTTTATTTCTATTAAATTAAAATACATAACTTTTTCTGTATATCCATATCGAAACCTGACAGCATCATATTTATGGCTTTCAAATCTTTTTGTCCAATATGGTTTTATCTCCCGATATTCTTCTCTTTTTTCCCCAGATTCTATCATGCAATACCATTCCTTTTTTAAGGGCAACTCGATAATTTTCATAATTAGAATAATTGTGTTTGTCGTTTATGAAATTCTTGATCCTCCCATTCTTTGATTAACCGGTCCACGTCTTTCTCTGCCTGTCGTCGATCATCTTGAAACTGGTAATCATTTCTTTTACCGGCGGCTTTCTTCTGGTAGGTCCGCATCCTGCGTACCGCTTCCATGATTTCGTTTACTTCCATATCTCAATTTTTTACGTGTTAAGTAATAGGGTAATAAGTGTGCGATTCCTTATTTTATTTTTGCCGCGATATATTCGTCCGCCATCTTGACAGGACAACAACTGCTTCCATAAGCATATATCGTCTCCTTTCCTATTATGGTTTTATCTTTCAACCATACCCTCAATACATATGAAAATCTATGAGCTTTTTTAGCTTCACACAATGTATGATGATATGTTTTAGTTCTTTCTTCAAAAAACATTTTTTTTATTTCCTTTTCTTTCATGGCTTATCTCCTTTCTCATATCTTTTTTATATTTCCGACGAAAAATAAATCTACATTTACCCAATCGTAAGCATATAACCAATCCTTATTCCGCGATTCTTCATGAATCCCTATTATTACATAAGTAGCTATAACTTTCTTTTTTGAGAAAAAAACATTAACAGTAACTCCTTTTTTGGGGACGATATATTTTCCATTGTCATCGTATATCTGTATATGATCTGTTGTTTTCGCTTCACTTTCTGTCATCATCGCCCTATAATTATACCATTTGTCTTTAATATATAATGGTATACCGTTTTTCTTTGCTTTTATCCATTTTAAAATAAACATCTTTTATTCCTCCTATTTATTGGTTAATAAATCTTCTATGTATGCCCACTTATCAATTCTGAAATCTTTCAATGTATTTAAATCGATGTGGTGTGGCCCTCTTATTATCGGTATAGATTCACAAAAAGCCAAACTTAGTCTGCCAGCTTCTGGCTTATTGTTTGCTTCATTCCACACTGAATCAATACGCCATATTGCACCACGCGTGAAACCATCTATATATGCAGGTAGTAAGTCGGGGTTATAATAACCATCATCAAATAGGGCACATTCTAATGCGGCATTTTTAATATCCTCTATTTTCATCTCTACTCCTCCTTCTTTTTCGGTTTGTATCCGCCTATTTTATAATCGTATTCAAAGCAGTTCGGACAGTATATCTTATCATCGATAATTTGCCAGCCCATATAAAGAGCATCTTCTATGGCCAGTCTTTCTTCACTCCATACAAAACCTTCTTTATTCATACAAGTTTTACCACAATTGTCGCACTCGGCTTGGTACACTTTTGCTTCCCGTATCATAAATTACTCCTTGTTTTTTACATTATTATTTTCTGCAATAAGGCTTCGCTGGAATATCTGGGTCAATAAATGGACAAAACGTAACAGCTTGTTCCACACATACTATACATTTACATTCATATGCTTTCATCTTTTATTCCTCCTTTCTCATATCTTTTTTATATTTCCAACGAAAAATAAATCTACATTTACCCAATCGTAAGCATATAACCAATCCTTATTCCGCGATTCTTCATGAATCCCTATTATTACATAAGTAGCTATAACTTTCTTTTTTGAGAAAAAAACATTAACAGTAACTCCTTTTTTGGGGACGATATATTTTCCATTGTCATCGTATATCTGTATATGATCTGTTGTTTTCGCTTCACTTTCTGTCATCATCGCCCTATAATTATACCATTTGTCTTTAATATATAATGGTATACCGTTTTTCTTTGCTTTTATCCATTTTAAAATAAACATCTCTTATTCCTCCTTTATAAAATCCTTCCGCATAAATTTATAGGGCCTTCCGGTCTTGGTTCCGCCCTTTTCCGGTATTATCGTTCCTGTATTGGGATCTGCTTTCATCACATAGTAGTCATATCTCATCATGGGTTCCGGCCTGATGTTGAGATCGTATTTCAGAAAATCTATGATCGTCGATTTCGATATGGTAAATCCTCCCACTTGGTTAATCTCTATCGCCAGATCTTTCGGAGAATAATATAATTCAACGGTTTCGTAATCGATGAAGCTCTGCCGGATAAAGTCCTTTATCTCTTTAACGGCTTTGTTTTCCGTGCGTTCCTGTACTCGGATCAAACTTTCCGTCATATATACTTCCGGCTTGAATCCCATTCTCGACTCCCCGCATTCGTAATGATACTCCCTTTTCGAAAGGTAATAGAGAAAAGCCCCGATCTCTTTCTCCATCTTACTCATGATAAAAGGATCGTCTTTTTCTAAAACCCCTACTTTGAGGACGGCATAACGGTTTTCCCCTTCGTCTATCTGCATGAAGTTCGTTTCGTTGTTCGAGCATACGATGATGTGCATGTAGTTCTTTATTTCGCTGGCATCTTTCCCTTTCTGCTCCATTAACATGTTTGGATTGGTCGCCCAGTTCTTTATCTTTTCCTTTATTTCCGTCCTCTTCTCGCTCACGAAGGCTTCCTCTATACCTACAATCAATTTATCGGAATATACGCTTGAAAATTGGCTGTTTAACCGGTCCGAGTCTACAACGATAACATTCTCTTGGAATATAGCCCGCATAAGATAGAGGAAAGTCGATTTTCCCGTATTCCGTTCTTTCGATACGAAACAGAGAACCGGCATTTTCTTTCGGGGCTCGAAAAAGGTGTGTTGTATGTAATCCAATCCGAACTCATACATCGTTTCCCCCGCTAAATTGGTATCGGAAAAGATATGCCGCAAAAAGGATTCTATCGTTTTCCAGCTACCCGGTTTTATGTCGTGATATACCGGGTTATAGCGGTTATAGCTTACTGTCTCTATGCCTTCGAAAACCTCTCTCTTTATACGCCTGTATTTGTTCGTGTTCTCCGGTTCGTTAAAAAACATCTGGTAACGGGGTATAAGCGAAATATCCTTCACTTCTTGTTTTACCGTCCCTTCGTTATACCTTACTAACTTCATAATGGGCTGTTTGTGCTCTTTGTCGTGGTCGTCGTCGAATACGATACATTTGCGGTAATATTGGTCGGCCACCTTGATAAACATCTTGGCTTTGGTGAGATTGTCCCTGACTACCTTGCTACCGTCGAAGTAATAAGAGGCTCCTTTCCACTTAAATATCCTATCCTCCAATATGGCTTTGTAATTCTCGTAAAAATTTGCCACGTTGTCGAGGAAGAAGTATTTTTCGAGCTTGTATTTGATACCGGGCGAAAGAGCCATGCAGTTAATGAAATCCTTTCTCCCTGTAATCAAGTCGTTCAATTCCTCGACCAGCTTTGTTTTCTTCTTGGGTTTCAGCGTGGAGATCAAATCGTCCAACCCTTTTGCCGATTCGCTGTATTTGGTGGCTATATGGGAGAAATACAAATCGACATCGAAGGGCTTCATATACTCCATAAAGTTTATGACGGCGGAGCAAAAGTTTTGCAGGCGGGTAGCCAGATCTTTATCCTCTGAATATTTCACATCGAGCAGGTCGGCGTCGAAAAGCAGCGCCACGTTGTCGGGCTTACAGCGATCGATAATCATTCGTATGTAGTCGTCGATCGTGTTGTTCTCCTTATCCTTGATGTTTTGAATACCGCCGATCCCTATCATGGGAAGCCCCAGCACATCGCCGGAAAGGGCTTTGATTTCGCCCTCGACGATAAACAGTGTCTTTATTTTCTCGGCTAACCGGTATCTCCTGACTATGCCGGGCGTCATGTAGGTATATACTCCGGTTTTCGGCGGCTGGCTGTACCGCATTGTCTTTTTCTTCCCGTCTTTGTCCTCGTACTCCTGCGGTTCCATGTACCGGAGCCGTTCGAAGGGGATTTGCCGGCCTTCGTATTCATAAGTGGCGACTTCTCCGTTCGGATAGCAATAGGGTAATGTAATGGCCTGTTTGCGCTCATTCAGCCCGATAACGGGTACTTCTTTCGGTTGACCGGAGTAGTATAGGGTTCGTTTGTTTTCAGCGGCAGAGAGCCCGATATTCGCCAAACGGGTATTGAGATATTCTTCTAATCGTGTCATAACAGAATGGTATCGTTTTTAACGACAATTTCGGTCGTGTCTATGGTGATGTTCATTCCCGGACGTTCGTTGCCTGGAAAGGGCGGTTCTTCCGGTATTTCCTTCGGTATGCAGGAGGCGAGGAAAAGAAGGATAAATAGCGCTTTAATTCGCTTCATCGGTTGCTTTTGCCTGTTTCTCATTTTCCAATACAAACAATGCAACTTTCAATGTATGTTTGATTGATGGAACCACTTTACAAAGTTCGTATAACGATTCGGATATGCTTGTTCCCCTCCCTTTTACTTGTATAATCCGATCATATTTTGTTTCTATCAAAACAAGAGCCGATTTAACGTCCTTATCTTTTTTTATTGTATTTACAAAAGATTCTAATATCTCGCTTGTATTTTGTTTTTTCTTCGTTTCCATAATTTTCAGTAGTTTATCTGTCTCTAAAACCTCGTATATTGCACTGAATATCACTATGATGTAAATCACTATTAATATTAGAAAGAAAATAGCTCCTATTATAGATAATACCGTCAAGACTTGTTCATTTTCCATCTTTGGATAGCTTTAATCGTGTATGTTTCCATAATTTCAGTTATTTATTTATCCTTTAAAATTTTGTATATCAATATAGATAGTGCTATGATGCTAAGCACTATAAATGTTAGCATGGCGCCGGTTAGGGCCAAATCTGTTATAGCTTGTGCCTTTTCCATTTTTAAGAACTTTAATCGTGAATATTCCCGGTGATGATCATTCGTTTCAAGTCATAGCCGGATATCTGGTAAGTGGGGTTGTCGATTCCTTTGCCGACATACCCGGCTCCGTCCTTGTCGTACTCGACTACGAATTTATATCCCTTGTATTCGAAAGTGTCGCCGGTATAGATGGGGGTTCCGGTTTTATCTTCCACATCGATGGCTTTTCCAACGGTGGCAACGTCCACCTGTATGTATTTCTTTTCCACGCCGTAAATCCATTGCTCGACGAAATATCCGTAATGCCAGATTCCCGCGGCGTCTCTTCCTCTGTATAATTTCGATGGTTCCATAATAATAGTGTCAGACAGTTAAGGGTTTAATAATCTATATCTTCTTCGTCAAAGTCATCTTTAAATCGTTCGTAGATATCCGGGTAAATATCCGATAGCCTTTCAAAGTTTTCTTCGGTGACATGAATAACTTCAAAACTTTTATCTCCTATATCGGATATACTATATTCTTCTTTGTCTTTGCTTATATGCCCCTCTCTCTTAAATAGATCTTCTGCCGTTTTCGACCTATCTATGGATTTTATTAGATCGCTATCATTGTGATTATATGCGTAATCGTCTACTTGTGACATTACTAAATTCAACATGTCTACTTTATCCGCTGAATAATCGAGCATGCTATTCGTGCGCCTTGCATGGTTTATTTCAATAGCTACCCACCAGTCTATATCGTCACGGCCTCTCAACCGGGGCGATTTTTTCGATTTGCGAGCCTGTCCGACTTGACTATCCGGCTTAAATCCGAATTGATCCAGCCATCGATTCAACTTGGTTTTTGTCATGTAGAGTTCTTCTACATGCCCGTTATCCTCTCTCAATTCCACCCGGAAAAGGTCTCTCCCGTATTCATCTTGTCCACCCGGATAGATTTCTGCACGGCTGTTGCGATCCTTCGATCTGTACTGAGTTCCTCCGATAGAATGTTTACCTCTCACTTCTTTGTACCCGTAGCTTTCTAAGAACTTTTGAGCACCCCGCAAGGATTTGAATTTCTTGCTCGTGCTTACTGTGACCGCGATATACTGGTCTTTTCCGTTAATGAGGATGCCGCCTTCGTCATTTCCTCTTTTGTAATCAATAATTTCCATACGTTTAATAATTTATGGGTTAATAATTTGTTTGGTTAAAAGGGTAGATTATCATCTTCCGGCTTACAGGCCCCTATGATTATGATCTCTTTTTTGCATGAAGCGACGGTAGAAAGAATAAAAACTTCTTTACCGGTTGTTCCGGCCAAACGATAAGCCTCTTTCGATGCACTTTCGAATGAATCGTGCTTGTATGTGGGGCTGTTTCCTCCCTCTACATAAATCATATAAAATCCTGCTTGTTTCATATTCTTTTATTTTATGGTTAGTATTCGAATATTCTTTTACCGGCGATTTCCTCTATTTTCTGCATGGCGAGATAAGGAATCTTCGTGCGTCCACTCAGCCAATAAGAGAGCACGTAGCGCGTTATTCCGCAGTCCCGCATGATCTGTTCCCGGATTTCCGGGAGTATGCCGACCGGAATTGTCGAAAGCCACGCTAACAGCCTGTCGTTGTTTGTTGTGTCTGTCGTCTTTTTCATATTTTTTTTGCTTGTTTTGTGTCGTTTTACTTATTTTGTGTAGAATTACACACGACAAATGTAGATATTTAGTAATTGTTTTCGATATTTCGTAAGTTAAATTACGTTATTTCGTATACATAAACTCATAAATATATGGATTACAACAATTTAAAAAATGCAATAAAAGGAAGCAATTTAACGATTAGAGAGTGCGCCTCAAAAGTAGGAATGTCAGAGACAGGTTTCCATCAATCTATTCAAAGAGGAACTATGACTATTTCTGTTTATGAAAAAATTTGCGAGTTGTTAGGTGTTTCTCCGTCCTCTTTTTTTGACGATGCCAGTTCTGTAACTGTATCGGGTAATCAAAACCACATAGGAGGTATAGGCAATGGCAATCGAATCGTTTTTACATCTCCCGAAGTAAAGGCACTAAAACAACGTATAAAAGACCTTGAAAAAATTATTGATTCACAAGAAAAAATGATTGAATTACTAACCAACAAAAAATAACCATTATGAAAAAAATAGTACTGTTTCTTATGCCTCTATTGTTATTGTCTTGCAATAATACCAAAGAAGATGAACCGAATAATCCAAAAAATGATAATACGGAAAATACAGACTTAGGATATTTTAATTTAATTATTGCGAATACTTCTTATTTAGATGACCTCTATTTTTCTATTGAAGATTTATTATATAGCAATACTTTAAGTCCTAAAAGCCGAGTTCAAATTAAATATAAGATTTTAAAAGATAATCAATATTCTGTCACTTATAAGGATATAGAGAATAATACAAGATTTTTCTCTATAAAAAATACGGTAGCAAATAAAACTTATATACTCTCATTTAATACTTCTCGCAACCCTGAAATGGTTGAATATACTGGAACTTATACATTGAAAGTCACGAATGAAACTGTTTATAGCTATAAGTGTGTAGATTTATATAACAATTCTACTTATGTTATAAATCCTTCTAAAAGTGTAGATATAAAAAATCTTCCTTGTAATTTAACTAATTCAATAGGATTTTATACGAATTACAGTTCAGATAATGTAAAATATACGCAGTATTTCATGACTTTTAAAAAGACAATTCCTGATTATGTTTATACATATGAAATAACAAAAGTTCCTCTATGTGATGATCATAACCTTTGTTATTTATATTTAATTAATAAAGGAACTGATAATTTCCGTCTATTAGATCGCAACAAAAAAGAGTTGTTATCCGTAGCTCCGGGAAAAACTGGTGTTGTTGCAGTTCCCGCAGGAAGTAATAAAATTATTATACAACAAAAAGATGGTTATATTCTTTACCCAGACGAATATACATTTGATGGTTTAATTCCAAAGTGTGGATCAGTAGAATTTACTGTTACTGACGACGAATGTACATGGAAAGCATATAACTAATTAATAACAATATGACTTTTAAAAAGTTGTATATCATTCTACCGGGAGAAATACGGGAGAAATACCCCGTATTTCTCTTAAAATCTTTGTTGAAAATCAATCATTTATATAACCCTCTTCCCTTGAATAAGGTCCCGCTACCCCGACAAAATATAAACACTGATTATCAAATGATTTTCAGTGTTTTTTCTTTATATATTTCATCAAAAAATATACTTTCAATCGATAGACGTTTCGTATATTTTTGTTGTGCTTAGGTGCGTTTTGTTTCAAAACCGTGCAAATTCCGTGCAAAAAAACTTGGCAAATATGGCTTCTACAAATCGTACTTAGACACACATCAAAAAAGAAAGATTGAATATCACTACTCAAATAGAGACTAAACCATCGGAATAAACATGTAATTCAAAACTCCTGCCCGCTATTTTCTTCCATTTTATAAAATATACAAAGCCCACGTTTACAATCTCTTATAAAAGAAGAAAAATAAAATAATTTAGATTAGTAAAAATTCTAGGATTATTTTATAAAATAATCAAAAACAAATCGCTATATTTGTATCATACAGTGAATAAATTCGTGGTGGCGATTGCCATTTCGGTTGGTTTGACATAGGCCTCCGATCCATAATAAAATGCAAATAGAGTTTTGCATTTCACGAATTTATTCACTGTTCTTTTTAGTATCGTGTATTATGGTCGGAGGCTTTTATATAAAAAAGTTATGACTAAAATTAAATTGTTTCAACTTAGATTATTTAGAACAATTCGCCGTCAAATTTGTTCAATAGACATGATTGATATAGAAACATTTACAAATATATTCCGATTGCTCAACCACGTTGACCGGTCAATCATTGAAAAATATATACAAGGATATTCTATAAAATCTATTGCAGATGAATCCGAATATTCCAAAGCATTTGTGTCCGAAAGAATCTATGTATTCCAGAACGAATTAAAAAAAGAAATTTCCAAAAAACAGAGTAAAGTTAAGAATTAAAATAAATCTGTCCTATTTTTTTCTTATCAAGTTCATAAAAAGCGTATTAAAGCCTTTTCTTACCGATTTGCGACCCAGAAAATAAAAACGAATCGTGCATTCCGTTCCTTCTACTGTCGTATTATCGACCGTCATGATACATGAATCGACAAGGGGAATAAATTGTTTTCGAAAAACATAAAAAAAGAAAGGTTACCCGATATCACATCGGATAACCTTTCGAGAGAGGCAGTCTTTTCAGACTGTTATTAACCTGAAACAATCTTCTTTATTTCTTGAACATCTTCTGGCTACGTACCACATTGCCTTTCTGCATCTTCACTACATACATAGCAGAAGACAGATCGGAGACATTCACAGATTCGGGATTGTTGTTTACATATTTAACCAACTGTCCATCGACCGTATATATCCAAGCCTTATCTACATTGTTGAAATAGATTACATCGGTAGCTACCGTAGGATACAGCGAAGAAACAGACGATACACCGTTGCCGTTGCCATTTACGACATCTTCGATTCCAGATACATCTAATCCATCGGGTTCATCGGCAATACCTTGATCACGGTAGTCGGCATATGTTTTTTCCGGTTCACGTCCGGGATTCGATCCGGTTACTTCCACATCGAAATCGATCGAGAATCCTTTTGCCGTACCTCCCGTAGGTCCGGGGTGAGTAAACCAAGCATCAGAGAATACCATACGGAAACGACTTGTACCCACTGCCGCATCCTCGGGAACATTAAGAATGAAGGTACAACCTGTTGCGATAGAATCGGTTCCTGCATTTAACGTACCTACCTCCATTACTAATTCGTCTGTACTAGCATCGAATACATAATCGAGATTCCAATCTACATAGGCTTTACCCAAACACCACTTCAAACCATCGTCGCTACCGTTAACTCGTCCTGCAAACTTAACCGTTACTTTCTGGCCTTGTTCTACTTTCAGTTTTTGGTCAGTTACTCTCAAATAGTTATCACCTCCAACAGGTGTATTCGATGTATAGTTCAAATTTTCAGTTGCACCCGTAGTAACAAGCGATGAAACATAACGATATTTTTGAGCTGTCTCAACACCTTCCGATTCGAGATTCAAATAAGTTTTTCCATACAAATCGGTATCGGGCTCGGGTAAAGACCCCGTGGCACGCGGTACATGCGTCCACACCACCGGAGAATACGATTTCAAATCGACTGATACCGAACGAACACCGATATAGGGATCGTCGTTTTCATCTTCAAATTGAATATTACCTACATAAGCCGACCAAGTGGAAGTACGTCCTACTTCCGATACTCGTCCGTCTTCTCCATTCTTATACAAAATTTCAAAATGATCGATATTTACCTCGTCGTTGTAAACCATACCATAATCTTTGCGGACAGGACTAAATCCAGTATAATCGACACTCCAAGTCAATTTTACAGACATCGAAGAAGTCGTTTCTTCCTTCACTTCTGTAACTACACTCAAATCGTCGATATCAGCGGGTTTCATAGCAGAGCGGTCATCGCATAATTGCAACTGTCCTACGAGCATTTTATAGCTGTCCGATGCCGAACCTTTCACACGCAGACCGATATATTCGATTACATCGTTTTGGTTGATACCGCTGAGAGCTATTTCTTTTTCTTCCCAAGTAGCGCCTTTCAAGTCGCCCACAGGGAATTCCAACCATGCACTGTCATCAAATTTCTTCAAGATGAGATATAGATTGGAAGCATTACTTCCCTCGATACCCGATTTCACGGCCAGTTTGGCTGTTGCATTATTCCCAGAAACAGTCAGTTTGGCACGATAAAGCACTACATCAGATCCCGTCGAAGTAGGAGTTCCTTTCAAACGGAGGGCAGATCCACCGATATAAGCATCCTCATGAGTAAATTCAGCATCGATATCCGTCGAACGGTTCGTTGTCCCCGTTTGATAGATTAACCAACGATAGGTCGGTACATAGTCTTGTTGTCCCATGTTGTACCAGCTACCCAGTGTTTTTTTACCTTTATAAGCATAGAAATCTCCATTTCCCAATGAGAAATAGGTATTGAACGGCAGATCGCCTTGAATAGCCGTACGTTCCGGTATAAATTCGGCCAATCCGCAGAATTCGGCTAATTGCGTATCTGCTTCACTGGCATTTTCTACTTGGAATACATTAGTATAGGAAGGAGCCGGACGTTGGATCGGTGTGCGATACCCCCCCGAGAATCCTTTTTCCAACAACTTTTGATAGTTCGTTTGCATATCCATGGGGTCTTTTCCCACCACATATTGGAAGAAACGACTGATTTTGTGCTCTCCCCAAAGGCAAAGACCACATCTCTTCGTCGCTTCATCTTGATTCAAGAGAGGCCAGCTAAGATCCATGTGACGATACCAACCACCGGCATATAAACCGTCGGCCGTACCGTAAGCAGTTTCTGCCGCTTGAACCGACGAAGCCATATATTGTGTTGCAAAATCTCCTCCCGAATAATTCAACATTAAGTCAGCGGTTTTACCGTTCGCTTTTGTTCCATAAAGGGCATTTGCAGTACGTGTCGAAAGTGAAGAACTACTGGTGTACAAACCAATATGGAAACTGTCGAACCCTATCTCTTTCGCTCTTTTGTAAAGCGCTTGATGGAATCCGACAACGTCAGTCTGCTGATAGCCCGAATCCTCGAAATTGTAGTTTATACCGTCCAATCCCAAGAACAAAAGAGCATTCAAAAAGGCATCTACATACACGTATTCTCCTTTCTCGTTTTTCTTTGTAATAAGCTTGATATACTCACTTGAAGTTGTTCCCCAAGACTCGAAAAACTTAATACCCGAGAACATGTGCGTCCCATTCTTGTGAGCGGCATCGGCCCAAGAACCCGGAGCTTGTAATATAGTGTGGTTCCAAGCACCGTATAAATTCGTATAGTTCCACATAGAGAATACATCGCTATGGAATTCGGAGCTGGGATAGCCACCGACACTTTCACCTTGTCCGGTCGGTGTGTTCATCCACAACCGACGGGTGGGATATACATCGGCAACAATGTTTTTGGCTGCATCTTCCATAATAACTGCCGGGCGTACGTGCGAACGGGAGAATTCCAGATCGAGATTAAAACCGGCAGCTTCAAACTCTTCTTTGGTCGGGTACTTACGTCCTTCATCAGCCGCCTGAGCGAATAACAGCAATAACTTGTCATCATTCCACGGTGTAAAGTCAAAAACTTCTGTCGATGCAGACGCCGGATATTCCGGTTCTTGCGCCTGCACGTTGCCGGCCAGACAGCATAGAGCCACAGCCGCACCGCATACAGTAAACTTTTTCATGATAAAAAAAACATTAAATTATAAATTTTGTAACTATTATAAATAGTAGAGAGAAGAGGAGCGACAGCTCCCCTGCCCTCTAAACCATTTCATTAGAAATTGGAACCTTCTACGTCCCACCAAACACGAGTACCTTGTGTATCGGTCCCCCCCAAAGCCTCTATACCAGAGGTCTGAATATCGGACAAACCTGCACTCGTGTCCCTTCCCGGCAAAGGAATTTTCCGAATAAGGTCGCCTTGTACCAAACTGCCGTCACCGTCCTCGACATTCAATACGGGGAATATCTTCGGATAGCCCGTACGGCGCAAATCGTTCCATGCTTCATAGGAATAGGGGAACCCGGCAATATACTTCTGAGTGATGATTTTTTCCAATTTGGTTTCCGGCGTATCGCCTTCGTTCCATTTAACACCGATTTTGGTTACACTGGCTATATCATTGGTATGGTCCATCGGGTCGGTATACGCATAAGCGACCGGTTCTTCCACACTCATATACTCATCGACTTTCTCTCCATATTGCGAATTTGTACGTTGATCCAACTGAGCGCTACGAATGCCTGCTTCATAAAAAGATTGGGCAGAACCACCCATCGCCCAGTTACGCACTGCACCTTCCGCACGAAGGAACTGAACTTCTGAAAGTTTCATCAGGTATAACGGAGCCATACTGATACGATTGGAAGAAACTGCCGAATAAGCGATACGGGGGTTAACACTCACTGTTTGACCCGAAACCATGGATATACCAGCTCGTAGCCCTACAATCCGAGAATTGGTAGGTTCTATTTCCTCAGGATTTGTTTCATTGACAATCTGAGAAGAATTTTTCTCGAACAACGCATAATCGTCTTGTACATAAGGATGCTTCAAACTGAACAGTAAGCTCTCAAACGAAGCATTCAACCGGGAATCGCCCCATAATTTGCTAATATCGACCAATGGATGGGTAAACCCTGAAACGACTGGATCCAAAGCTATTTCTTGATTTTCCGTTTCGATTACACCTTCGGTAACAGCTTCTTGTGCCCATTTTTGAGCTTTTGTCCGATCAACTTTCACAATATGCATAGCCATACGAAGTTTTAACGAATTGGCAAAACGCCTCCACGTGTCAATACTAAAATCTTTCGTTACCCAGTCACTTTGTTGCAAGATACCATTCAAACGACTTTTGTACCACCCCGGACGTTGCTCATAATGTTTCAAACAAGCATTGATCGTATCCAGATTATCTACGATAGTTTCATAAATATCGGCCATCTTATTGAAGGTAAATGGATTCGTTTCCTTATTATTCTTGTGGTCCACATAGGGGATAGAGCCATACAGGTCGACCATCTCCTGTGCCGAATAATTGTAAAGCAATAGTCCTATCGCTTTCATCTCGGGGATAGAGTCGATATGAGGGTGATTCAACATGTTCACCAAATTGTTTTTCACCATGAGAAAAGCACCATAAGGGCCATCGCAATATCCTCGATTGTAATAGTAAGTAGAAGATAAAATACCGTCTCCCCCATGTGAGAAGTTATGAGGAACGCATAAATAGCCGGCATAGTTATCGACGGTTATATTATACACATATTGATATTGGTGAGCTCCGGGAAGCTGGCCTTCTTTTCCTCCTCTCATACAATATTGTACCGTTTGTAATTGAAAGAAATAATTGTTTAATTCTTTCTCGGCAAACGCAAAACCTTCTTCTGAAATCTCTTTTCTATAATCTATACTATCGGCTTTACCTTTGTAGACTATCGGATCCAATTCGGTATCACCACCAGTAAAGGTATCGGTGGGCATATCGAAATCTAAACATGAGTGCAAGCTCACAACAGAAAGCAATGCACCAAATGCCGCTAAAACAGTTTTTTTCATATATCTATTCATTATTTACTACTAAAAATCAATTTTCAAATTCACACCGACCGAACGGGTTGCCGGCATATTGAAGATATCGAACGCACCCAAACCGTTTTTGGTAGAGAGGGCGATATCGGGATCGACCGGAGCATCCTTATAGATGAAGAACAAGTTGCGGCCTACGACTGACAACGAGAGGTTACTGATAACTCCTCCAAAAAGATTATGGAAAGAATAACCTAACGAAAGTTCTGCCAGACGGAAATTGGTGGCATCATAAACATATTGCGAACCAAACATATTACCACCTACTGCTTTGTAATATTCTTCAATAGGAGCCAAATTACCGTCTGGCATTACCATAGCCGGCTTTCCGTTCCATTGTAAATCGGGATTTGCTTCGGCTGCCAAACGAGCATCTCCCACTCGCTTAGATACACCTTGATAATCGAGATAAGCCTCGGTCAATGAGATGACCTTGCCACCGATACGACCGCTCACCAAGAAATAAAGAGAAAGGTCTTTCCAAGAAATCGTATTTCCCCATCCCAATTGGAATTTAGAATTCATATTGCCCAAGTAGACATAACTATTGTTACTTAACTGAGGTGCTCCGTTAGAACTTAAATAAATACTACCATCGTCATTGCGACGAAAATCGAGGGCATACATATCGCCGTAAGAACCGCCTTCGTCGTACCTTACCACAATATTACCACCGGCAATTTTTTGTTCGAGCTTAGACGACTTTCCTTGCTCATCTTTGAATGTCTTTACAATCTTGTTGTCGTTGTACGAGAAATTCACCGAAGTACGCCACATCCAATCTTTGGCAAAGCCCAACGAATAGGAAACGGTGGTTTCGATACCTTGATTACGAATCAAACCGGTATTTACAGGTTTGGACTTACCTCCCGTAGTAGCTTGTAGGAAATAGTTATTATACAATCCCGTGTGATAATACGTCAAATCCCAGTTCAACGAACTATCGAAGAACGATACATCGAATCCGGCTTCGAATGATTTTGAAGTTTCGGGAATAGGATTATCGAAATAGCCATAGGTAGACGAAGCGATCGCTCCGGTTGCTAAATCAGCTTTACCTTTATTAAACACCTCATTAGGAATAGAGTTACCTACTTCGGAGTAAGAAGCACGGAGTTTCAAGTGTGTAATAAATTCGGGCAAAGAAATGTAGCGATGCATTAACGTATTGGCTCCGACCGAGAAATAGCCATAATTATCGGGAGTACCCCGATATTCGAATTGTTTGAAAGCCCGATACCAGTCTTGGCGATAGCTACCTTCCAAATAGACATAATCTTTGTATCCTACTTGTCCCGTAAAGAAAAGACCTTTATCCCAGTTGGAAGACAAGGAATACTCATTCATATTGCTTCCTCCCCATGACGCCAGAGGCTCAAAGAAGTTAATACGGGTCGGTAGCTGATTCATGTCGGTATAGGAGAAATAGGTGGCTCTCGTCCACAACTTTTGGGTCTCTCCTTTAACGGTGTGTCCCACCCAACCGGCCGATGCCGATACAGAGAAATCTTTGATTTCCTTGTTGTAACTCAACATGGCATCGACATAGACATCGTTGCTCCAAATGAGATCCTGTCCATACATACCATAGTCCTCGATAGCGGCTACGTTTTGCGTAGTGGCCATTCTCTTTGTAAATCCTTTATACTTGGCACGGTCCATGTTCAAACGGCCTTGTATCTTCAAGCCGGGAATGATTTCATAGCTTGCCGTAATATATCCATAGGCTCTTTCCTCCTCGGTCTGTCCTTTATTGGCATTCGTTATCCAATAGGGATTATTGTTACCCGGTGAAAAATAGGCCCATTGTTGCATCGGTCCAGATAACTCAATAGTACCATCGGGAACCCACTGTTTCTGATCATTATAATATCCGTAGATGTTTGAAGTCCACGTGCCTTCTCCTCGATAATTTTTCTTATAATAATCCATATCGATGTTACGCGGCATACGATACAAATCATATAACGGGTTCATGACCGTACCTCCGCCCGGACGATTCTTTGTCTGCGCATGCACATAGTTCAATGACAAATCGACATTCAACTTCTTGTTGAACAAAGAATAACTCTGACGGAATGAAAAAGTATTTCGTTGATAAGTATTATTGGGAACCATACCGTCGGCGTAGGAGTTGGCATAAGAGAAATAGGAACGTACTTTCTCAGTACCACCACTTACCGATACCGAGTTGTTGTAAGTCGCACCTGTCTCGAAAAAGTCGGAAATATCGTCTTTTGCATAATTACGCAACTTAGCTCCACTGTAATTGAGCTCCTCGGGTGTCATTTCAGAAATCTTTTTGCCCCAACTTTCAGTAGTAAGAGTACTGGCTGCCAGATTTACATTTGCACCATATACATTCTGTATCTGAGGAAGTACCAACGGATTTTCAAAAGTCACATTAGAATTGACACTTACCGATACACGACCCTCTTTACCTTTCTTGGTCGTAATCATAAGCACGCCGTTGGCCGCAGCACTACCGTAAAGAGCAGCCGCATTAGCACCCTTCAAAATGTTGATGCTCTCGATATCGTCGGGATTAATCAAGGAAAGAGCATCCCCACCCTCCGAAGAACTCGAATAAGTGAGGCTCTCGCCACCAGCCCAAGAAGAAGCCGCTCCACCGACTTGGTTAGTCATAGGTATACCGTCGATAACGATCAAGGGGCTGTTGTTACCCATAACCGACTTATTACCACGCAAAAGGATTTTTGAAGTACCACCGGCTCCACCGGCACTTTGAGTGATAGTTACACCGGCTGCTTTCCCTTGAAGCGAGTTCACGAAGTTGGCATCTTGCACCTTCATTAAATCATCTCCCTTAATTTCTTGGGTCGCATAGGTCAAAGACGATTCTTTACGGGTGATACCCATGGCGGTTACAACGACTTCGTCGAGCACCTCGGAATTGTCCTGCATAACTACATCTATCTTGCTCTGCCCGTTGATAGCGCGCTTGATGGTTTGATAACCGATGTAGGAAAACTCCAATTCGTTACTCCCCGCAGGAACCTTGATCGAGTAGTTACCATCGAGATCTGTCGCTACGGCCACATTTGTACCGGAAACTTTTACCGTGAGGCCGATAAGAGTCTCTCCCGACGGATCGGTAACTGTACCCGTTACCACTTTTGTCCCCGTGGCAACATTTTGATTTACACTCTTCGATTGTGCCGCTCCTTGTGGCGACATCGTATCAGCTGCGCTGACATGCGCAGCAGTACCGATTCCAAAACCAGAAACCAGTACGAAAGCTACAATAATTGCTTTTAGATTTCTTCTATACATACGTGTATTATAGGTATTCGAATACTAAAAAAATAATTCTCCTCTCTCATTTTAATTCTAAAAAATAGTCTCTCTTATTTCCATAGGCTAATGTTTTTTATATTAAAAATGGATAAACTTCAAAATGCTTCCTATAAACTGCGACGTAGTCGGGATTCTGATAAAACGACATGCCTCACCATTCGTAAATGATACTTCAAACTATCAAAAAAAACAGATATGTACTTTTTCATGGATCCTTTAATGTTTTTTCATGAATCAATAAGTATCTCTATAATTTTTTTGTTATATATTATATAACCCCAAATCAAAAACAATCCCTAGTGAAAAATGGAATTTTTTTTTTGCTCCCTTGAAGAAAATAGTAGTAGAACCAATTGGAGCAAGTATATATCTATTTGGTTTATAAACAAATACAAATCACTCCAAAGATTACACTTTTTAGAAACTATCTATGATTCCCTCCCAAACAGCATTTCTTATTTATTATCGGAATCCCTATCCGGCACAGAACCGTCCCCTTCCGCATTATGTTTAATATCTAAATATTGTCACAAAAAAGGCGTATTTGAAGAAAAAAGAGTACTTTTGCGGACTATTCCATTCTCATATCAGGATTATTGTGTATTTACTCCAAAAAGTTTCTTGACTTTATGATAAAAATTTCATTTGAAAATATTCGACAAGCCGCTAAAAATATCGGCAACTACGCTTTACGGCTTAGTGAAAAGATTCGTCGTATTTCTCCCCGGGTATGGTTGTATGTGGGGGCAGGTATTCTCCTATTAAGCGGAGGATTATATTGGTTACTGCGTCCCGCACCTCCGGGTCCCGACCTACCGATAGTCGAAGTCGAGCCTGTTGTTACGGACGATGTGGAAATTTACGGGGAATATGTAGGCCGCATTCGTGCTCAGCAATTCGTTGAAATAAGGGCCCGGGTAGAAGGGTTCCTTGAAAAAATGCTTTTCGACGAGGGTACTTATGTAAAAAAAGGACAACCCCTTTTTATAATCGACCCCAAACAGTATCAAGCTCGAGCAAATAAAGCTAAAGCTCAGCTAAACAAAAACAAAGCGTTGGCATTGAAAGCCGAGAGAGACTTGGAGCGCATCAGACCTTTGTATCAACAAAATGCAGCCAGCCAACTCGATTTAGATAACGCCATCGCTTCTTATGAAAGTGCAAAAGCCGAAGTAGAGATGAGCGAGGCCGATTTAACCCAAGCCGAAACAGCATTGGGTTATACGACTGTGAGCTCCCCTATCTCGGGATATATATCGGAACGTAACGTCGATATAGGAACACTTGTCGGCCCCGGCGGGCAATCGTTACTGGCTACGGTTGTAAAGAGCGATACCGTTCGTGTCGATTTCAGTATGACCGGACTCGATTATTTGAAAAGCAAAGCCCGTAACGTTAATTTAGGGCAAAAAGACACGACCCGAACGTGGGAGCCTTACATTACTATTACTTTACCCGACAATTCGCCTTATCCTCAGCGGGGAATAGTTGATTTTGCCGATCCACAAGTCGATCCTCAAACCGGTACATTCTCAGTAAGAGCCGAAATGCCCAACCCCGAACATATATTATTACCGGGGCAGTTCACCAAAGTAAGGTTACTGCTCGATGTTCGGGAAGCGGCAGTCGTAGTCCCCAATAAAGCAATCGCGATTGAAAAGGGGGGCGCTTACATATTCGTCGTAAGAGCCGATAGTATTGCAGAAAGGCGTATGGTCGAATTGGGACCGGAAGTAGGAAACAATGTCATTATCGAACGAGGTTTGGTTCCCCACGAAAATATAGTGGTCGAAGGATTTCATAAACTCACTCATGGAGATAAAGTTATCCCCTCGACTTATCGGGCTGAACAAGAAGACCATTCTAAAAATTAGTATGTTATGAAATCGGACTTCTTTATCGACAGACCCATATTTTCAATTGTTATTTCAATTGTTATCGTTATCGTCGGTGTATTAGGTCTTTTTTTACTCCCGATAGACCAGTACCCCCAAATTGTTCCTCCGGTAGTCAAAGTATCGGCCTCTTATCCGGGAGCTAGCGCACAGACGGTCACCCAAGCTGTCGCCACTCCCATCGAGCAGGAATTGAATGGTACGCCCGGCATGCTTTACATGGAATCAACGAACAGCAATTCAGGAAGTTTTTCGGCAACAATCACATTCGACATATCGACCGACCCGGATTTAGCAGCCGTTGAGATACAAAACCGCGTGAAACAGGCCGAAGCTCGTCTCCCAGCCGAAGTAGTACAAAACGGAATTTCCGTGGAAAAACAGGCTTCCAGTCGATTAATGACTGTCACTTTACGCTCTAACGATCCGAAATTCGACGAAATATACCTCAGTAATTATGCCACGCTCAATGTGTTGGACATGTTGAGACGGGTCAAAGGAGTGGGTAGCGTATCGAATGTCGGTAGCCGTTATTACGCTATGCAGATATGGGTTCAACCCGACCGCTTGGCTAATCTGGGACTTACAGTGGACGATTTACAAAAGGCATTGAAAGACCAGAATCGGGAATCGGCCGCCGGAGTATTGGGTCAGCAACCGATTTCCGACATCGATATAACGACTCCTATCATAGCACAAGGGCGATTATCTTCCGTAGGAGAATTTGAGGACATTGTCATACGGGCTAATCCCGACGGTTCTTTGATTCGTTTGCGCGATGTCGCTCGCATCTCTCTCGAAGCACAATCTTACAACACGGAAAGCGGAATAAACGGAGGTAATGCGGCCGTGCTTAATATCAACATGCTACCGGGAGCCAACGCAATGGAGGTCGCTGAATCTGTGAAGAAAGAGATGGAGGAGATTAGTCGTAACTTCCCGGAGGGTATTACTTATGAAATTCCCTTCGATATGACCTCTTATATTTCCCAATCCATAAACGAGGTTTACCATACGCTTTTCGAAGCCCTGATTTTGGTTATCTTGGTTGTATTTCTCTCGCTACAAAATTGGAGAGCTACACTTATCCCGGTTATAGCTGTACCTATTTCGTTGATAGGAACATTCGGAATCATGCTTGCGTTCGGATTCTCACTCAATATGATGACCCTTTTGGGTTTAATCCTTGCTATCGGAATCGTGGTCGACGATGCCATAGTCGTAGTCGAGAATGTAGAACGAATCATGAATGAGGAACATCTTAGTCCCTACGAAGCTACCAAAAAAGCCATGCAAGGATTGGGTAGTGCCATTATCGCTACCTCGTTGGTGTTATGTGCCGTATTCGTCCCGGTCAGCTTTTTGGCCGGTATTACAGGTCAATTGTACCGTCAATTCACGATTACTATTGCCGTTTCGGTCCTTATTTCGACATTAGTCGCACTAACTTTGAGTCCCGCCATGTGTGCTTTACTGCTCAAACCGGATTCAGGCAAAAAGAAAAACAAACTTTTTCGTTACATAAACTTATGGTTAGCACGAGGCAATAGACTTTACGAGAAACTCATTCGAAAAGGATTGAAGCATGCTCGTAGAGTAGTAGCAGCTTTCGGTATATCTCTGATAGCGATATGGGTTCTTAACGAAATAGTTCCTCAAAGTTTTATGCCACAGGAAGATCAAGGGTATTTTACCGTTGAGTTAGAATTACCGGAAGGCGCTACATTGGAAAGGACACGCCATGTAACTGAACGAGCCATGAACTATTTAATGTCTCGTGAAGACGTAGAGTATATACTCAATGTGACAGGATCTAGTCCCCGTGTCGGTACGAACCAATCTCGAAGTCAATTAACGGTCATTCTAAAACCCTGGGAAGATCGCAAATCGTCGAATCTCCGAGATATTATGGAGGAAATTCGTGAAGAATTAAAAAAATATCCCGAAAGTAAAGTTTATTTGAGTACTCCTCCCGTTATTCCGGGATTAGGTAGTTCGGGCGGTTTCGAAATGGTGCTCGAAGCACGAAGCGATGCGAGTTATGCCGATTTACAACGAGCCGCCGACACATTACTTTATTATGCCTCTCAACGAAAAGAGATAAGCGGTTTATCGTCTTCTATTCAAAACGATATACCTCAGCTTTATTTTGATGTAGATCGGGACAAGGCCCAAATGCTCGGAGTAAAAATAGCCGATATTTTTTCTACGCTCAAAACATTTACGGGGTCGATCTATGTGAACGATTTCAATATGTTCAACAGAATCTACCGTGTATATATCCAAGCCGAAGCACCGTATAGAGCACATAAAGATAATTTGGGGCTCTTCTTCGTCAAAGGAAGCAATAACGCCATGATACCTATTACCGCTCTTGGTACAACCTCGTATACAACAGGTCCGGGGACTATTCGTCGGTTCAATATGTTCACCTCCACAACTATATCGGGAGAAGCGGCCCCGGGTTATAGTTCGGGACAAGCGATGGCTATACTCGAAGAAATAGCAAGCAAGCATTTGCCTAAAAACATTGGCGTCGAATGGAGCGGACTTTCCTATCAGGAAAAACATGTAAGTGGTCAGACAGCCTACATATTGGCCTTAGCATTACTTTTTGTCTTCTTATTCCTTGCAGCTCAATACGAAAGTTGGTCTATCCCAATAGCAGTTATATTATCTCTTCCGATAGCAGGAGTCGGAGCCTATTTAGGAAACTGGATATGTGGCCTTGAAAATAATATTTATTTCCAAATCGGCTTGGTTATGTTGGTGGGATTAGTCGCCAAAAATGCAATTCTTATCGTAGAATTTGCCAAAGACGAAGTTGAGAAAGGAAATAATGCAGTGGATGCTGTAATCAAAGCCGCACACTTACGATTCCGACCTATCGTAATGACCTCTTTGGCCTTTATATTAGGTATGTTACCTCTTGTCTTTGCCAGCGGTCCGGGATCGGCCAGTCGTCAAGGTATCGGTACAGGCGTATTTTTCGGTATGATTGTGGCAATTACCGTAGGCATTATTTTTGTTCCCCTTCTTTTCGTATGGGTTTACAAGTTAAAATCTAAAATGATGAAACGATGAAACAGATGAAAGTTTTCATATATATATTGGTGACAGCATTCATTTTAAGTAGTTGTTCTATACAAAAACGCTGTCAGGCTCCCGAACTGAATTTACCAGATGAAATTATTGCAGGAGAAAACGATACATTAACCATTGCCGATATGTCATGGTGGGAACTCTATTCCGATTCGACTCTTAGCAAATTAATTAAAAAGACGTTAAGAAATAATCGGAATATGCAGGCCGCAGAAGCTCATATCAGGCAAATGGAAGAATTATACCGCGTGAGTAAAGCATCTAGTTGGCCAACTATCGGAGCTCAACTTTTCGCAGATCACGAAACCAATGATTATTACGGTGAAAAGTTCACAAAAGATCCCGAATTTAGTCTTAAAGCCTCATTAGGTTGGGAAATAGACCTATGGGGGAGCCTACGTTGGGGAAAAAGAAAGGGTGCGGCGGAGTACTTAGCCTCCGTGGAAGCTGCACGAGCCATGCAAATGACCCTAATTGCCGAAACAGCGACCGCCTATTTCGAATTAGTTGCATTGGATCAAGAACTTGAAATTGTTTTACAAACCGTAAAAACTCGTGAAGAAAGTGTCAATCAAGCCCGATTACGATTCGAAGGTGGTCTCACTTCCGAGACAGCTTATCAACAAGCACAAGTAGAACTGGCCAGTGCTTCGGCTCTTATCCCCGAGTTGGAGCAAAAAATCGCATTGAAAGAAAATCAAATTGCGGTATTAGCCGGAGAATATCCGTCGAAAGTGGAACGAGGAGAATTCGACTTAAATGTAAGTTTACCCGAAAATATACCTATCGGGCTTCCCTCTACCCTACTGCAACGAAGGCCCGATGTGCGTCAAGCAGAGCAACAGCTACAAGCTGCTATGGCGGCAGTAGGGATTGCATATGCCGATCGGTTTCCACGATTAACTATAAGTTTAGTCGGAGGGCTTGAAAACGATGAATTAAAAGGTTTTTTCGAATCTCCATTCTCCTATGTGTCTGGCAATCTCGTAGCTCCTTTATTAACCTTTGGAAAGAAGAAAGCCCAATATAAAGCGTCATTGGCAGCCTATGACGAAAAACGTTTCGCCTATGAACAAAAGGTTCTTGAAGTTTTCCGAGAAGTAAATGATGCCGTGATAACTTATCAGAAAAAAAGACGAACATCGGAACTTCAACTCAATCTTTTTGAAGCAGCTCAAAAGTATGTAGATCTAGCACAATTACAATATTTCAACGGAGTTATTCGTTACATCGATGTTTTAGATGCCCATCGAAATTTTTTCGATGCTCAAATCGGTTTGAGTAATGCTGTAAGAGACGAGTATCTTGCTATGGTGAATTTGTATAAAGTATTAGGTGGCGGCTGGGGAACAAACCCAATTTAAGCGAGCAAATTTTTCTATAAATAAATAGATAGAGCCGGGGATTATAATCCCCGGCTCTATCTATTTATATCCATTTTTTATCAGCAAAGTTTGCGTGCCCCATCGGCAATCACGACATCATAAACTTTGGGAAGACGACCGAATTTTGTCTTATATTCTGCTTTGGCTTTTTCCACGAACGCATCATACAATTCGTCCTTAACTAAGTTTATCGTACAACCGCCAAATCCACCTCCCATCACACGAGAGCCGGTCACACCACACTCTTTGGCAATATCATTCAGGAAATCGAGTTCTTCACAACTTACCTCATACAATTTACTCATTCCATGATGAGTCTCATACATCTTCTGCCCTACTGTCTCATAATCTCCTTGTTCAAGAGCATCGCATACGTCAAGGACTCGTTGCACTTCACCGATCACATATTCTGCACGCATATAATCCTCGGCAGACACCTCTTCTTTTACCTCGTCTAACATAGACATATTGGCATCTCTCAGGAACTCTACATGCGGGTGTTTCTTTTGTATGGCGGCAACCACATTCTCGCACGATTTGCGTCGGTCGTTATAAGCGGAAGATGCCAACTCATGCTTTACGACAGAATCGAGCAATACGAGTCGGTAACCTTCGGGCTTGAACGGGAAATATTGATATTCCAACGAACGGCAATCCAGTCGTATCAGATGACCGGCTTTACCGAACACCGAAGCAAATTGGTCCATAATACCGCAATTTACACCACAATAGTTATGCTCGGTAGCCTGTCCGATTTTAGCCAATTCGAATTTGTCGATGCCACAGTTGAACATATCGTTCAAAGCGAAAGCATAAGTACTCTCCAATGCAGCCGACGAAGACATACCTGCACCCAGAGGAACATCGCCGGCAAATGCTGTATTAAATCCGGCTATTTTACCGCCTCGTTTAATAATCTCTCGGCACACACCGAATATATAACGAGCCCAGCTGGCACGGGGAGCGTCTTCCTCGTTCAATCCAAACTCTACATAATCTTTTAAATCTATCGAATATGCGCGGACTTTATCCGTCCCATTAATTTTAAGTTCTGCAACCATTCCTTTATCGATAGCTCCCGGAAATACAAATCCACCATTGTAATCTGTATGCTCTCCTATTAAGTTTATACGACCGGGAGAGGCATATACCGACCCGGTAGAGCCATCAAAATGTTTGATAAAACGACTTCTTACAAATTCTATATCCATAATACTAAATTAAATAATTGTATAACTTATATGATTATTTCTCTCGAACCGAAAATTTAAACTGTGTATGACTTTCGAATTTTTCATGAGGGCGTAAGATAACAGAAGGATAGTTTTCATGATTAGGGCTATCTGGAAAATGTTGAGTTTCGAGACAGATAGCAGCTCTCATCGGATACCGTTTCCCATTTTTCCCGATAAAATTCCCTGTCATCCAATTGGCTGTATAAAGCTGTACACCGGGCTCTGTCGTAAAGACGTCCATCACGATCCCGGTTTTGGGCGAAACACACTCTGCACAAAATGAAAATTCACCGCTCCGCTTCTTATTCAAAATATAAGTATGATCGTAACCTTTTCCATAAACCAGTTGTTCAAACGGCTCGTTTATACGGCTACCGACTTCATAAAGTTTACGAAAATCCATCGGGGTTCCCTCTACCGCCGACTTCTCTCCGTAAGGTATAGCCGTATCATCAGTAGGTAAATAGTAATCGGCATCAATGCATAACAGATGATCACCGATGTAAGGATCTCCCGCACCCGACAAATTAAAATACGAATGGTTTGTCAGATTAACGATGGTAGGTTTATCGGTTTCTGCATAGTAAGTTATATCAACGGCGTTATCGTCGGTTAATTTAAATATGACCTTCACTTGCAGATTTCCGGGAAACCCTTCTTCACCATCAGGAGACAATCGGGAAAATTCTATTGTTTGTTTATCCAATTGATTGGCATCCCAAACATGAAAGTTGAAGCCTTTTACCCCTCCATGCAGACTGTTAGGCCCATTGTTTATCGCTAATTTATCATACAAAACTCTATCGACCGTGAATTTTCCTTTTGCAATACGATTGGCATATCTACCACAAGTCGCTCCAAAATAAGGCTCCTCCGATGTAAGGTATTCCTGTATGTTATTATGCCCCGTAACCACGTCTATCATCTTCCCATTTTTATCGGGAACCATTAACGAAACGATACGAGCGCCATAATTAGTTAGGGTCAATTCGCACCCGTTTTTATTAACCAAGATATAGAGACCGGTTTGTTTACCATCGACTAAGCCTTGAAAATGTGTTGGATTCAATCCTGAAAGAGTCATATCCATATTCTTCTTTTTAAGGTTAACTAAATTTGTTGATTGTGTAAAGTTAACGTTATCTTTTTTTCTTGCAAAGATTTTTTTATGGTTTTGCATAAAATTATCAGAGAAGAAAAATTTTAACGGATTTTTCACTACATCTCTCCTCTCCCGATTCACCTCTGCATATCGATCGATTCATAAAACTCGTGATGTAAATCTGTATCTGATTAAACATACTTATTGAAGTTTGTCCCACTCACTTTTCCTTCGTTCTTAACACCTCTCATAGACTTGCACACAACCTCTAAATATCTCGGTTCATATTCATAAAATCCAGCCCGGTGTTTCGTCGAGACTTTGCCGATCTGGATTTTCACCTATGTATTCGATAAATCCCGTAGAAGAGAGTTTATTCTTTTATCCTTCATTATTATCTTATATTAATAATTTTATGGGTTTGAAGTGAAAGCCTCCATCGGGGGTGGCTCTTAATGTATTCGATAGCTGCGGTAAGATTGTTTTCATTTTTTATCTCGTCATTGACATCACAAGGTTGCAAGCTACAAAAACACTCATAAGCTGTGGCGATTTTTTCATACAGTTCCATATCTTGTCCCTGATAAACGACTTTGATTTCATTCATACGCTGTATTTTCACGGGAATCGTTTTAGGAGAGCAAGTAATCCAATCGATCGACCGTTCCAAATCGGTATCTAATGCGATTGATCCGTTGGTTTCGATTTGAACAAATTTCCCGACTTCATGCAACCGATCGACAAGCGAATGCGTAAGTTGTAAAGTGGGTTCCCCTCCTGTAATAACTACATGTTTCGCAGGATAATCAGAAATAGCCTTTACAATCTCTTCTTCTGTAAAAATAGTATAATCCTCATGTTTTGTATCACAGAAATCACAATGCAAATTACACCCCGCTAACCTCACAAAAATCGCAGCCGTACCTGTAAACACACCTTCACCCTGTAATGAGTAAAAAATTTCATTTACTTTCATCTGTCAATATTTTCATTTTCAAAATCGTCGATTTCGTAAATAGCCGTATTTCCACCACTTTCTTGAACTTTGGTTTTATAACATTCGGGAATCTGATCCGTAATCCATTTCGCTATGTTTTCGGCGGTCGGATTAAAAGGCAGCAATTCATTCAGATTCCCATGATCAAGATAACCATGAATCTTATCTTTAATGTGTTTAAAGTCACAGACCATACCGTCTTGATTCAGTTCTTTCGCTTTACAATAAACCGTAATAATCCAGTTATGGCCATGTAATTTTTCACATTTACTTTCATATGAAAGGTGCAAAGAATGCGCGCCTGCAATTTCCATTGTCTTAGCTACGTAATACATTATAACTTAACCGTTTTATTCGTTATTAATCCTCGTATTCTGTCTGATCCTCAATCCCGGCCTCTCGAAGAGCCTCTTTGCGTTCTACACAAGTACCGCATTTCCCGCAATGTTTCTCCCCTCCTTTGTAACAAGACCACGTTTCGGCATAGTTCAAATTCAACTTTTTCCCCCGATTGGCAATTTCTGTTTTTGAAATATCGGTATAGGGAGCAAAGATGCCAATATTCTCATAAGTTCCCGAACGCATAGCTTTATCCATAGCTTGGATAAACTCCGATCGACAATCGGGATAAATAGCGTGATCTCCGCCATGATTAGCAATGAGAACTTGTTTCAAGCCATTGCTTTCTGCAATACCACAAGCAACTGATAACATAATGCCATTCCGAAACGGGACAACCGTACTTTTCATATTTTCATCGGCATAATGTCCCTCCGGTACAGAGTCGCTACCGTCCAACAACGAACTTCTGAAATATTCTTTCATAAACGCAAGAGGTATTACTATATGTTTTATTTTTAACCGCTCGCAATGAATGCGAGCAAACGGTATTTCTTTATGATTATGATTAGCTCCATAATCAAAAGAAACAGCTAATGCTATGCGGTCGGCACACTCATACAACAAAGTAATACTATCCATACCGCCAGATACTACGATCAACGAATCTTTCATATTTTCTATTCTTATATTCGATTGCAAAGATAATGAAAGGTAAGAGTAGGATAAAACGGACAAGTTCGTTTTTCGTACCTATTTTTGTATTTCTCACAAAGGGGGGAACGTGCAAAACCAAAGTTGAAACACGCTTTATTCAATTATATTCAGTGCAACCTGTAAAGATAAATTAAATCCATATTCCTCTTATAGGATTTCTTGCGCAAGCCATTAAAAAAATTCATATCTTTGCCAAAAGCAAAGATAAAATTGAATATCGCAATGAAAGCAAAAACACGTGTTCGCATTATCTTTTTTTGTTTAACCATCTCTGCCATAGGCCTCCCTTTAATATTGATTAGCACACCTTCTATCCATCAGCATTTCGAGCCGGAAAATATAGCCATATCTTTCGTCGAAAATCTATCCAACGCTAACTTCCAAGAAGCTAAAAAGCTATCGACTCCCGAGTCGGCCGAAACACTATATTTGTTTGAGACCTTAGTCGGAAATCAATCCGATGAATTAAAAAACACACCCACTCATTTCAATATTTCTTATTCTGAGATGAATACTTCACAAGATACCCTGTTCGTACAAGGGAAATTATTTTTCTCACATAAACACAAACTCATACGAAAAATTAATCTTACTTTGGTTAACCGTAGAGGAAACTGGTTGGTCGATTGTCGTGACAATACTATTTTCTGATATTCACGGAACGAATCGAACCAACAGAGCCATACCGCTGTTAAAATCATATTCATCTTATTAAATTTCAAGACATGAACAAATTTCAAGATATTATCGCAGGTGATACCCCGGTTCTAGTAGACTTTTTTGCAGAATGGTGTGGTCCCTGTAAAATGATGAAACCAGTCCTTGAAGAATTGAAAAAGAAAATGGGGAATAAAATCATTATACTAAAAATAGATATCGATAAAAATATTTCCTTGTCTTCGGAGTATAGAATACAGTCAGTCCCTACCCTTGTACTATGGAAACAAGGCGAAATCATTTGGCGACAATCTGGCGCCCTGTCGTTAAACGAATTAGAACAAATTCTATCGTCTTATATACGATAGTTTCATAAGATTGTCACTTTTTTATAACTGAATACGAAAACAGGTTATACTTCGATATACCCAACTAAACTTGTTCCTGTTCCAACCTTATATTAGTCCTCAAAAGATTACGGGTCGAAAAGAAAAACGAACTTATTCGTTTTATCTTTCTCTTGCCTTGCACTATCTTTGCAAAAATGCGAAAATAGGCGGCACTCGGCATAACCAAATAAATTTGTTTCTGCCCTCGTTTGCACTATCTTTGCAGCGCATTAAAAAGAAACTATGAGATCGAATCTGTATCTGAAACTATTCATATCATTTTTTAAAATAGGTGCGTTCACATTCGGAGGTGGTTGGGCTATGATACCTCTCATTGAAAGAGAAGTCGTGGATAAACAAAACTGGATTAAACGGGAAGATTTTGTCGACGCACTTGCCATTGCACAATCATTGCCCGGAGTGTTGGCAGTGAATATATCCATATTGATCGGAAACAAATTGCGAGGATTAAAAGGTTGTCTCATGGCGACACTCGGTACAATTCTACCCTCTTTTCTAATCATCTTGGCTATTGCAATCTGGTTTGTTCAAACGTATGACAATCCGGTAGTCGAGCGTATATTCAAGGGTATAAGACCAGCAGTGGTCGCACTCATCGTGTCTCCGGTATTCAGTACGGCTAAAACAGCACGTATCAATATTAAAACGGTTATTATTCCCATTATAGTGGCATTATCAATCTGGTTAGGAGGGATTTCCCCCATTTGGTTCGTCTTGTTAGGAGCTATCGGTGGAATACTTTACTGCAATCATGTCATCGCCAGTTCAAAACAAAAGAGTAATAAAGAAGAAAAATAGCCATGTGGATCGTATATCTCAACTTATTTTGGGCCTACCTAAAAATCGGACTATTCGGTTTTGGTGGCGGATACGCCATGCTCTCGCTCATTCAACACGAAGCGGTAGAAGTCGTTCATTATGGCGAAAGCCAACCGTGGCTTACCCCGACCGAATTTACCGATATCGTAGCTATTTCTCAAATGACTCCCGGTCCCATAGGAATAAACAGCGCTACTTATGTAGGATATGTAGCTGCCGGTAATAGTATTTGGGGGTCAATAATCGCCACATTCGCCGTATGTTTGCCGTCTTTCATTTTAGTCTTATTAGTGAGCCGTTTTATACTTAAACATAAAGATAACATTACTATCAAAAGCATATTTTCCGGACTTCGTCCTGTGGTTGTCGGTCTGATAGCTTCTGCCGCACTCCTCCTCATGAATAAGGAAAACTTTCCAGACTATACAATAAGTATCGGTATTGCAATAATCTCATTTGTTCTGGTACACTATGCGAAAATACACCCTATACTCGTTATCGTATTGGCTGGTATTTCAGGATATGCCTTATACTAAAATATGAATTATGAATTACGAAGAAACATTGGAATATTTATATAAACAACTACCCGTTTTTCAACAAATAGGAAGTGCCGCTTATAAACCGGGACTACAAAATACCGAAGCGCTGGACAAATATTTCGGATATCCCCATCGAAAGTTTCACACCATACATGTTGCCGGGACCAACGGTAAGGGATCGGTATCGCATCTATTAGCCGCTATTCTGCAATTAAACGGATATAAAACTGGATTATATACCTCTCCGCATCTTATCGATTTCAGAGAACGTATCCGCATCAATGGAAAAATGATTTCCAAAGAAGATGTTATTCAATTTGCAGAGAAACACCTTGCATCTACACTCCATATCCAACCATCATTTTTCGAACTCACCATGATGATGGCGTTTAACTACTTTGCCGAAAATCAAGTAGATGTCGCTGTTATCGAAGTCGGATTGGGCGGAAGATTGGACAGTACAAATATCATTACTCCTGATTTATGTGTCATTACCAATATCAGCTATGACCATGTGCAAATGCTCGGAGACACCCTGCCGAAAATAGCCCGAGAAAAAGCAGGTATTATAAAATCTGGAATACCGGTCGTGATCGGTGAAGCTCAGGGAGAGGTGAAGCAAGTATTCATCGATCGAGCAAAAGAGATAAAAGCCCCCATTATATTCGCAGAGGAACAAATTCATTTCCGGTCGACCCAACGAAATGACAAAGGTTGGGAATTCGATTCTCCCGAATTTCCGCACCTTTTCGGGGAGTTAAGCGGGCTATGTCAGGAGAAAAATGCAGCTACCGTTCTGACAGCAGTCGGCCAATTACGAAATTTAGGATACAATATCTCCGACCAATCGGTCTATGATGCTTTCGCCCATGTCACCAGCCTTACCGGTTTAATGGGGCGATGGCAACAATTGGAATCGTCTCCCCGACTGATTTGCGACACCGGACACAACACCGGAGGCATACAATATATAGTTCGACAGTTGCAAAACGAATCTTATCAAAACTTGCGTATTATCATCGGTATGGTCAATGACAAAGACATTTCGGGAGTTTTGGCTATGCTCCCCCAAAATGCCGTTTACTATTTCACCCGGGCCTCGATACCTCGCGCTTTACACGAGGAAAGACTGTACGAATTAGCAATAAAAGCAGGATTGACAGGGAAGTGTTATCCGTCGGTTCAACAAGCTGTGGAAGCGGCGAAAAAAGAAAGCCGCCCCGATGATCTGATCTTCGTAGGCGGCAGTACATTCATCGTGGCCGACTTGCTAAAAACTATGCTTTCACAGCAATAACCTCTATTTCGACTAATGCTTGTTTCGGTAATTCTTTAACTGCAAACGCCGACCGAGACGGAAATACGGACCCGAACTGCTCGGCATATATTTCGTTCATTTCTCCGAAAAGAGACATATCGGCCAACAGCACGGTCGTCTTTACAATATGTTCGACCGAATAACCGGCCTCCGCCAAAATAGCTTTAATGTTCGCAAACGATTGACGAGTTTGAGCTTTGATGCCCTCAGGCATTATTCCGGTTTTGGGGTCGATGGGCAATTGCCCCGAAAGGAAAATCATATTTCCGGTTTCAACAGCTTGACTATAAGGTCCGATAGCAGCCGGAGCAGATGTCGTAGAAATTACTTTTTTCATATCACTCATTATTATTTAATTTATGGGAAAGCACTCGGCTTTCTTCTATTTTCAAATCTTTCAATGCAATACTATCACCCTTCTCTTCCATAAGCCTACGGGTATCTATTATAGCCGCCCATTCCTTTGGGAAATCGGCTTTTAAATTACAGATAAAATCCTCGTCTCCTTCTCTGTCGATGGCTCGCAATAAATAGCCCAAAGTCAATCGGCTGATGTCTACCGCCGGTTGATATGCAGGAACCCTCTCTTCCTCCGACAATGTCTGCGAAATAATATTCACCCGTTCCAATTCATCGACGGTACGCTCTACCAACTGTATGGGAATAGCATAACGTCTCGATATCTGTCCTTTGGTCATCGGAGGAAGTCCCTCCTTGAACCGATGGACAATAACTGTGGCTATGACTAATATAATATAATCGGAATACCGACGAGATATATCGTTGGTTTCTTTTTCGAAATTGAAATTTACTACATTTTGAGATGAGTAAGTCAACACAGCACCAAACAGACAAATCAACCATGAAAATTGCATCCAAATGAGCAACAACGGCAAAAATGCGAAACTCCCGTAAATAGCATTATATTTCGATACCCAAATTTGGCCCGAAATATATATAAATTGAAAAATCTGAAATACCGTACCACAAATAAGCCCAGAAATAAACGCATATTTGAACTTAACCTTCGTATTGGGTATAAAAATATAAATAGCGGTAAAGAACAAAGCGGTAAGTATATATGGAGCTAATCGAAAGACCCAACGCAGCAAAGGGCTCATAAAATCGAATAGAACCGAAGAACTGAGCATGGTTGACATAAACAAAGAAAATCCGCTCGATGCAACCATCAAAATAGGCAAAATCAAAAACATCGAGGTATAATCGGTAACCTTACGATAAAACGATCGACCGCCTTGTACCTGCCAAATATCATTGAATGCTTTCTCTATATTGGATAACAAACTTATCAAAGTCCACAAAAGGAAACAAAGGCCTATCCCCACGAATACTCCACCTTTCATCTGATCGAGATACTGGTCGACGAACCCTAACATATATTCCAATGCATTGCGTTGCGCCGGGAAATAATCGAACAACTGACTTTGTATAATATGTTGGAATCCGAATCCCTTACAAATAGCAAATAACATAGCCAACGCAGGCACGATTGCCAAAATCGTACTAAACGTCAAAGCGGAAGCCTTTTCCTGCAACTTTTCATTTAAGAAACAGCGTACCGACAAGTTCAATGTTTTAAGAATATGAATATGGAGCTTATACTCGGTCACATGCCATATATCGACCGAGACAAACTGCCATAACCGTTTTATCAAAAGGCTGGCGCGGGCAAAAAAAGAGGGCTTGTTTTTACGCTGAACCATAGAATATATCGTACAGAAAACTTCTACAAAAAAATACAGCAGGCCTGTAAGCCGGGTTATGTACTCTCGAAAGAGTGTCTGTCATTTATCTCGACCCTGTGTCACCACAAGGCTCTAGCGGTTTACCCCCCGGCATCGGGCGAGCAACCCTACAACGCCGGTATACATAACCTTACAACCCATAAGACGTACGGCATTCTACATTACTGTAAAACCCGGTGAGCTCTTACCTCACCTTTTCACCCTTACTGCTTTCGCAGCGGTTATTTTCTGTTACGCTACTCCACTCTCGCGAATGGCTTCCCGTTAGGAAATATGGTGCTCTATGTTGCCCGGACTTTCCTCTCGCATCATACGAGCGACAGACCGTCCTGCTGTACGTTACAAAGATACGATAAAAATGGCAAAGACAGAATACTGTCAGTATGATTTTTAATCTTGTAAATTTTAACGGACAATATGACATGCCTAAGTATATAAAAATGATTCTCATGACAGTCATCTGCGTTAACCCCTGTTAAGTAGCTATCCTGCTTATTAAAAGAGCTTAAAAAGAAGATGCAAGGGTTTCAACGGCACGATAAATGTATTAAATTTAACGTCTGAAAAACTTAAATACAAGATAATATTAACATTTAAAGCTAATAGATTATGAATTCTTACGGAAAAAAATTGATGGGCATCGCCTTAATTGCAGCTCTGAGCTCCGGAATTACAATCGGCGCATTTAGTATATTGAATAAGTCGGCCGATTCAAAAATACAAGATCAATCGCTCGACAGTGGATATGCACAGCCGACTCGCTTTACAAGAGTAATCAATCGACCGGCTGTTGAAACAGATTTCACCACTGCCGCCGAAAACACGGTTAATGCCGTCGTTAGTATAAAATCGATTTCTACACCCAAACAAAGTCAATTAGGCGGTTTTAGCGATCCGTTTTTCGAATATTTCTTTGGACAAGGAGGGCGCAATATACAACCTCAGCCTCGTGCTGGATTGGGGTCGGGAGTAATTATTACCCCCGATGGATATATTGTAACCAATAATCACGTAGTAGAAGGAGCCGATAAATTGGATATAACCCTGAATGACAATAGGACTTTCAATGGTCGTGTAATAGGAACCGATCCTTCTACCGATTTGGCATTGATAAAAATAGATGCCAAAGATCTCCCCATCGTCAAATTTGGCGATTCCGATAATTTGAAAGTCGGAGAATGGGTATTGGCGGTAGGAAATCCGTTAGGATTAACATCGACGGTTACCGCTGGTATCGTAAGTGCCAAAGCTCGTAGCATAAGCGCACTCAACCCTCGTAGCCAAAAAATGGGTATAGAGGCGTTTATCCAGACCGATGCAGCTGTAAATCCGGGAAATAGCGGTGGAGCATTGGTAAATACAGCAGGTGAATTAGTGGGTATCAACACGGCCATTTACTCCGAAACAGGAAGTTACGCCGGCTATTCATTCGCTATTCCCACTTCCATAGTAAGTAAAGTAATTGCCGATTTGAAAGAATATGGTACCGTACAAAGAGCCGTATTGGGTATAGGGTATAGAGAAATAGATTCCGAATTGGCCAAAGAAGAAAATCTTGAAGTACAAGAAGGAATATACGTCGGTGAAGTATACAATCGCAGCGCTGCGATGGAAGCAGGAATAAAAGAAGGTGATGTTATAACCTTTATTAATGGCGTAAAGATTAAAAATGGAGCCATGCTTTCCGAACAATTGAGTAAATATCGTCCCGGAGATAAAATTAAAATAGGGTTGTTACGAGGAAAAGAATCCAAAACTGTATCCCTGACATTAAAAAATAGTCAAGGCAATACCGAGATAACCAAGATTGCCGGAATGGATTCTTTGGGAGCTGGATTCAAAGAATTAGATGCCAAGAGTTTGAGAGAGATGAATATCCGATATGGAGTGCAGGTTATTGGATTGAAAAACGGTAAATTCAAAGCGGCCGGTATGCGAGAAGGATTTGTCATTCTTGAAATCAATAACACCCCGATGAAGTCGGTTAGTGACTTGGAATCCATGTACGACTCTATTGTAAAATCAAATCAAAATCAAAAAGTTATGTTCATTACGGGTATTTATCCGAATGGAAAAATGATGTATTATGCAGTAGATTTGGCCGATTAAATCTTTTTGGAATATGACCCCTAAACAAGGGTCATATTCCAAATTAAAAGATAATTATTAAATATAGCACAACAAACACAACAGAACAAATATTCAAACGTTATAATAATAAATACGAAAAAGGCAGGAGCAGTAAAATGGTATTTTTGTAGATTCACGTTCAAAATTAAACATTTTTTACAGCTCCATTAACAATAAATATAGTATATTTGCAGTCCCAAAATCTCAATATTGCAAGATGAGACAATTAAAAATTACAAAATCGATTACGAACAGGGAGAGTGCTTCTCTTGACAAGTACCTACAAGAAATCGGACGCGAAGACTTGATTACGGTAGAAGAGGAAGTAGAACTTGCCCAACGCATTAAAAAAGGCGATCATGCAGCACTGGAAAAGTTAACACGAGCCAATTTGCGTTTTGTCGTTTCGGTTGCCAAACAATACCAAAATCAAGGGTTAAGTCTCCCGGACTTAATCAATGAAGGAAATTTGGGTTTAATTAAAGCTGCCGAAAAATTTGACGAAACGAGAGGCTTCAAGTTCATTTCCTATGCAGTGTGGTGGATTCGTCAATCTATTCTTCAAGCTCTAGCCGAGCAATCGAGAATCGTTCGTTTGCCATTAAATCAAGTAGGATCTCTCAATAAGATCAGTAAAGCTCTTTCTAAATTCGAGCAAGAAAACGAACGTCGTCCCTCTCCCGAAGAGCTCGCAGAAGAATTGGATATACCGGTAGATAAAATCTCCGATACATTAAAAGTGTCGGGACGGCATATTTCGGTAGACGCCCCTTTTGTTGAAGGAGAAGATAATAGTCTACTCGACGTATTGGTTAATGACGATTCCCCCATAGCAGATAGGTCGTTAATTAACGAATCTCTCTCGAAAGAAATCGATCGCGCACTTAAACAACTTACTCCTCGTGAAAGCGAAATCATTAAAATGTTTTTTGGAATCGGCTGTCAAGAAATGACTCTCGAAGAAATTGGAGACAAGTTCGGATTAACCCGAGAAAGAGTTCGACAAATAAAAGAAAAAGCCATCAGAAGACTCAGGACTGCTTCGAGGAGTAAACTGTTAAAAACTTATTTAGGATAACCTTATTGGATTGTCTGCCCCAATGGCAGGAAAAACCGACCTGCACCTCAGGTTGGTTTTTTATTTTAAATACCTCTTCATTTATTTTTTCAGTCGTTCGATTGCTCAATCGCAATAAAAAATTTACCTTCGTCCTCAACAAATAATAAAATCATGGCTAAATACCTATATCAGATATTGTTAATATCAACCCTATGCCTTTTTTTACAAAATACATCGGCACAAGAATCGACCACAGGTTTTGAAAACGGGAACAATCAATACGTCATGCGCGAAAGCAACTTGTCGGATATGAGCAAAGATAAAAAAATCAAACCTGTTACATTTGGAGTTGAAGCAGGAGCATCCATCGATATGTCGGGGAATGACTTTTCTTCTTTCGATTTAGATTTATTCGCAGGCTACCGGTCCCACACCATCAAATGCTTTGGTTTAGGAATAGGTCTTCACAGTTCATTTTCCAACAATCGATACTACCTCCCTATTTATGCACTTTTCCGTTGTAATTTGCTAAGCAATAAATCTCTTCTTTTTGTTGATTTCAGAGCGGGTTATTCTACCAATCAAATGTACAAAGGAGAAAATCAAGGTGGCTTTTTTGGTTCTGCCGGATTAGGTATGAACCTATCTGTAAGTAAAAAATTCGGGTCTCATATTCTTATCGGATATAATTTTTATCAAATATCTCCATTTACCGATGAAAAAGGAACTTTCCAAGATATGAACGGATGCCATCTCGTATCTATCCGATTAGGAATAAGCTTCTAATGGAACGAGTTGCCAATTATAAATAAATATATTTTCGTCGATAAAAATTACAGATTATAGATTTAAAGAAGAAAAATATGATATTTTATTTTGTTTTCTCAAAACAATAACTACCTTTGCACAGGAAACAAAAAAATTCAATAATGATAATAGAATTGCTAAACAGCCTAATTATTGATCTTCTATCGAATGTAACAGAATAGAAGTGAGATATAGTGCCTAGCAATTTACGATACAAAAATTATAGCCTTTCTCACGAATACGTCGAGAAAGGCTTTTTACAATTTAATATAGCAATAACATGTCCGACAGATTATTTATCTTTGACACAACATTAAGAGACGGAGAACAAGTTCCCGGATGCCAACTCAACACAGTTGAAAAAATACAAGTAGCTAAGGCATTAGAGACACTTGGTGTCGACATCATAGAAGCCGGATTTCCTGTATCGAGTCCCGGAGACTTCGAATCGGTCGTCGAAATATCCAAAGCTGTAACATGGCCCACGATCTGTGCGCTTACCCGTGCTGTCGAAAACGATATAAAAGTTGCAGCCGAGGCTCTTCGATATGCCAAACATAAACGTATTCATACAGGCATTGGAACTTCGGACTATCACATTAAATATAAATTCAATTCGACTCGTGAAGAGATTGTAGAAAGAGCTGTGGCTGCTGTCAAATATGCGAAAAAATTTGTAGAAGACGTACAATTTTATGCTGAAGATGCAGGCCGTACCGATAATGAATATTTAGCCAGAGTAGTCGAAGCCGTCATCAAAGCAGGCGCTACGGTTATAAACATACCAGATACAACTGGATATTGTTTGCCGGACGAATTTGGACAAAAAATATTATATCTCAAAGAACATGTCTCAGGAATCGATAACGTTACGATAGCCACTCATTGTCACAACGATTTGGGCATGGCAACGGCGAATACGATGGCTGGAATCCAAAACGGAGCCAGACAAGCCGAAGTTACGATAAACGGCATCGGTGAAAGAGCTGGAAATACAGCCCTTGAAGAAATAGCCATGATTTGCAAATGCCACCACAACTTACAGATAGAGACTAATATCAATACACAAAAGATTTACGGAATAAGCCGCATGGTCTCTAATCTCATGAACATGCCGGTACAACCGAATAAAGCAATCGTTGGCCGCAACGCATTCGCCCACTCGTCAGGAATCCACCAAGACGGTGTATTGAAGAATCGGGAAAGCTATGAAATCATAGATCCCAAAGACGTCGGAATTGACGAAAACTCTATCGTATTAACCGCAAGAAGTGGACGGGCTGCTTTGAAACATAGACTTCATTTATTAGGTATCGAATTGGAAAAAGATGCTTTAAACAAAGCTTATGATTCATTTCTTAAACTTGCCGATCGTAAAAAAGATATCAATGACGACGATATATTAATGTTGGTAGGGAAAGAGAGAACAGCCAATGCACGCATACAACTAGACTTCCTACAAGTAACTGCCGGAGTAGGAATAAAATCCGTTGCCAGCATCGGATTAGACATAGCCGGTGAAAAATTCGAAGCAGCAGCTTCGGGAAACGGGCCGGTAGATGCCGCCATAAATGCTATACGATGCATCATTCACCGAAAAATGGTAGTCAAAGAATTTCTTATACAAGCTATCACCAAAGGCAGCGACGATGTAGGGAAAGTACATATGACTGTGACCTACAACGGAAACTCATACTACGGATTCTCGGCAAATACAGATATTGTCGCAGCCTCTGCCGAAGCCTTTATAGATGCTATTAATAAGTTCATTATATAACGAAATCACATGAATACATTATTTGATAAAATATGGGATACCCACGTCGTAACCTCGGTGAAAGGAGGCCCCGATCAATTATATATAGACAGGCACTATTGCCACGAGGTTACCAGTCCTCAGGCTTTCAACGAACTGAGGGCTAGAAATTTGAAGGTTTTTCGACCGAAAAGAACGACTTGTTCTCCCGACCATAATATTCCCACGTTAAATCAAGACAAGCCTATTGCCGACCCGGTTTCTCGCAATCAAGTAGAGACACTCGCCACCAATGCTAGCGAGTTCGGCTTAGCTCATTATGGACTGGGAAATAAAAAAAACGGAATCATTCACGTTATCGGACCGGAATATGGGTTGACTCAACCGGGAATGACCATCGTTTGCGGAGACAGCCACACTTCGACCCACGGGGCTTTTGGAGCCGTCGCTTTCGGTATTGGCACGAGCGAAGTTGCTATGGTATTGGCATCCCAATGTATTTTACAGCCCAAACCTAAAACAATGCGCATAAATATCGAAGGAAAACTTTCTCCCGGAGTCACAGCTAAAGACATCGCTTTATTTATCATTTCTCGAATGACGACAGGAGGAGCTACCGGATATTTTGTGGAATATGCAGGAGAAGCAATCCGCTCGCTCAGTATGGAAGAAAGAATGACAGTCTGTAACCTCAGTATCGAAATGGGAGCTCGCGGAGGTCTGATTGCTCCCGACGAAACGACATTCGGTTATATAAAGGATAAAGAATTCGCACCCAAGGGAAAAGATTGGGACAAAGCCCTCGCCTATTGGAAAACTCTATATAGCGATAAAGATGCTACATTCGATAAGGAAGTGACATTTAATGCGGCAGAAATCTCCCCTCGCATTACCTATGGGACAAACCCCGGAATGGGAATCGCTATCGACGAAAGAATACCGTTGGAAGAATCGATCGAAGACAGTGGAAAAATTTCGTTTCGCCGGGCATTGAGTTACATGGGTTTCTCTGCCGGAGAGCTTCTAATGGGGAAAAAAATCGACTATGTTTTTTTAGGAAGCTGTACAAACGGCCGTATTGAGGATTTCAGAGCTTTTGCCAATTTGGTAAAAGGGCACAAAAAAGCTAATCATATAATTGCTTGGCTCGTACCGGGGTCACAAGCCGTGTTGCGACAAATCAAGGAAGAGGGCATCGATCTTATCTTGTCGGAAGCAGGATTCGAAATACGTCAACCCGGTTGTTCGGCTTGCTTAGCCATGAACGAAGATAAAGTCCCCCCGGGAAAATATGCTGTATCAACCTCTAATCGGAACTTTGAAGGTAGACAGGGTCCCGGAGCGCGGACTATACTTGCCGGACCTTTGGTAGCCGCTGCGACAGCAATTACAGGAGAGATAACCGATCCCAGAAAATTTTTATAACTTTGTATGACTATGATAAAAAAAATCGACATCATAACATCGACATGTATTCCTCTTCCCCAAGAGAATGTAGATACCGATCAAATTATCCCAGCTCGTTTTCTAAAAGCCGTTTCTCGGGAAGGTTTCGGAGAAAACCTGTTCCGCGATTGGCGCTTCGATAAAACAGGGCAACCTATTCGAGATTTTATTCTTAACAATCCGCTCTATTCCGGTTCTATTTTAGTAGCGGGGAAAAACTTCGGTAGCGGTTCCAGCCGTGAACATGCTGCTTGGGCTATTGCCGGATATGGATTCCAAGTAGTAGTATCTAGTTTTTTTGCCGATATTTTCAAGAACAATGCACTTAACAACGGAGTACTTCCGGTAATTGTCTCAGAGCAATTTCTTACCAGTTTATTCAAACATATTTTTTCGAACCCACAATCGACCGTTACAGTCAATTTGAAAGAGCAAACCATTACAGATGACACAAGCGGAGAATCGGAACATTTCGAAATAAATCCTTACAAAAAGAACTGTTTGCTCAACGGATATGACGACATCGATTATCTACTGAGCAAAAAACAAGAAATAGAAAACTGGGAAGAAAAACATTCATAACGAAATCGAGAAGTACTATGGTTGTAGAAATTATGGATACTACTCTGCGAGACGGAGAACAAACGTCGGGGGTATCGTTCGCCCGACAGGAAAAATTGAGTATCGCTCGCTTACTTTTAGAAGACCTAAAAATTCCTCGCATCGAAATTGCCTCGGCAAGAGTTTCCACCGGAGAGTACGAAATGGCGAAACAATTATGCGAATGGGCCGAGAAACGAGGGCACATCGACAAAATCGAGATATTGGGATTTCTCGATAAAGGAGCTTCTATCGAATGGATTCGTTCTTGTGGAGCCAAAGTGATGAATTTGCTCTGCAAAGGATCGGAAAAACATTGTACCTTCCAACTTCAAAAAACGGTACAGGAACACGTCGAAGATATCAAACAAACTATTAAGAAAGCGAAAGAAGTCGGACTGAAAATCAATCTCTATTTGGAAGATTGGTCCAATGGGATACAACATTCCCCTCAATACGTTTTTCATTTAATGGATGCTTTAAAAAATGAAGCTGTGGAAAGGTTCATGTTGCCCGACACATTAGGTATCTTGAATCCTCTTCAAACGCTAAAATTTTGCAGAGCCATGCGCAGGCGTTACCCCGACTTACGATTCGACTTTCATGCTCATAACGATTACGATTTGGCGACTGCCAACACTTTCGCTGCAACTCTAACCGGAATACAAGGCGTGCATTGTACCGTAAACGGGCTGGGCGAAAGAGCAGGAAATGCACCCCTCACCAGTGTCGTAGCCGTGTTGCATGATCACGTAAAAGCGACAACCGGAATTACCGAAAACATGGTAAACAAAGTGAGTCGTATCGTTGAATCCTATTCGGGAATACGAGTCGCAGCCAATAAACCTATTATTGGAGAATCCGTATTTACTCAATGTGCGGGAGTTCATGCCGACGGAGATAATAAGAACAATCTTTATTACAATGATTTATTACCCGAACGATTCGGGAGGAAACGCGAATATGCACTTGGCAAGACTTCCGGGAGAGCCAATATCCGTAAAAATCTCGAATCGTTAGGTATCGAACTCGATGACGAATCCATCAAGAGAGTAACTCAGAGAGTGGTCGAGTTAAGTGATAAAAAAGAAATGGTTACCCCAGAAGATCTTCCCTATATCATTTCAGACGTATTAAAACACGAAACCATAGCTCAGCACGTCAAGGTAATAAATTATACTTTAAACCTTTCTCAGGGATTAAAGCCAGTAGCAATCATTGCCATCGAAGTAAACGGAAAAACATACGAAGGAGCGTCTACCGGCGACGGACAATACGACGCATTCGTAAAAGCCATACGGAAGATATACAAAGAACAACTCGGACGAACGTTCCCGTCGTTGACAAACTATACAGTAAACATACCTCCCGGCGGACACACCGATGCATTGGTACAAACCGTTATCTCATGGGATTATAATGGAAATATTTTGAAAACACAGGGATTGGACGCCGATCAAATGGAAGCCGCCATACAAGCCACAATCAAAATGCTTAACTTAATAGAAGATAAAGAGCTGAATATACAAGACAATTAAAATAGAAAGAATATGAAATTACATATCGCAGTATTGCCCGGTGACGGAATTGGACCAGAAGTAGTGGAACAGGCTTTGAACGTAACAAAAGCCGTTTGTGAAAAATTCGGACATTCTCTGGAATATCAAATAGCCCCGGTAGGAGCTTGCGCCATAGAAGAAACCGGATTGCCTTCCCCCGACTCTACACATGAATTATGTATGCGCTCCGATGCCGTTTTGTTTGGAGCCATAGGTTCGCCCCAATACGACAATAACCCCAATGCGACCGTACGCCCTGAACAAGGGTTACTTGCCATGCGGAAAAAGCTCGGACTATTCGCAAATATTCGTCCCATAACCACCTTTCCCGGATTGATTCATAAATCTCCTCTCCGTTCCAATATTATCGACGGCGCAGACTTTATGTGTATCCGAGAATTAACGGGAGGATTATATTTCGGGCGACCGCAAGGCCGTAGTGAAGACGGGAACATAGCCTATGATACTTGTATATACAGTCGGGAAGAAATTGTACGAATTGTCCAATTGGCATACGAATACGCCATGAAACGGCGTAAAAAAGTTACAATGGTCGATAAAGCGAATATATTGGCGACCTCCCGACTATGGAGAGAAATCACGCAAGAAATAGCATCGGAGTATCCAGAAGTCGAAACCGAATTTTTATTCGTCGATAACGCTGCCATGCGCATGATTCAATGTCCCAAAAGTTTCGATGTCGTCGTTACCGAAAACATGTTTGGCGATATACTCACCGACGAAGGTTCCGTTATCACAGGTTCCTTAGGTATGCTGCCATCGGCATCGATTGGCCTGCATACTTCTGTATTCGAACCTATACACGGTTCCTATCCTCAGGCAGCGGGGAAAAATATAGCCAACCCGTTGGCAACCATATTGTCGGCGGCTATGATGTTCGAATATGCATTTGGGTTGAAAGAAGAAGCCTTATCGATTCAAACGGCCGTGTCCAAATCGATGAATGCCGGAATCGTAACCGAAGACATCGCCGGCACAAGTACGAAATCCTACCATACCGACGACGTAGGCGAATGGATTGTCGAATGGATAAAAAGCCACTGATCAAAGCAATAATAAAGCGGATAGTAAATTTTGAATACTATCCGCTTTTTTGCTATTTCCTTATCTAATTATCTATTGAGCCGAACCAGAAAATACGACAATTCTATTCCAATTATTATTTTTCGGATATAATTGAGAATCACTACCATTAGCAATAATCTGTATTCGTTTTCTATCTATATTGTATTTCTCGGTCAATAATTTGACAACAGACTCCGCACGACGCTGGCTCAATTGTTTATTATACTCGGGTGTTCCGGTTGCTTTATCGGCATACCCTATTACCGAGATATTACAAGATGGATTGCTTTTCATCCATTGTGCTATGTTATAAACATTTACCATTTCTTCATTAGAAACAACAGCGCTATTGATCGTAAAGCGTACTACACCCGTCAACTCTTGGCTACAAGCCGCTGGCTCTATTACAGTTACCTCCTCTACAACCGCTTCTGGGCATGGAGGACATTCCACAACTCTTGACTCGCACTCGTTCAATTGAGCCCTCAATGCATTAACCCTGTTATTCAAATCGCCGATAACCATTTGATCGGCATAAGCATCGTATGCTTTAAATCGGTCTTTGCCGAATTTAATAGAAAAACCTCCGATTGCCGAAATAACACTTTCGACTTCTGTTCCTTCGACAATTCCATTAAAATGATCGCCAATTAAATTACCTCGTCCCTCCAAGAAGAAATCGACATAATGCGACAATCTGAAATTCAGTTTAATACCGGCTGTTATAGGGAAAGCATACGTTTTATTATTATATGGAGTATTATGGAATGAATAAATACCACCGGCTCCGGCAAAAGGTATGATAGAAAATACACGATCCTCGTTATAACCGTGGAAAGTATTAAACATATTCCACATGATATCGCCGTAAACCGCAGCATAACGCATATGTGTCATCACTCCTTCGGCAAGCGGCCAATTGGTATGTAAAGCACCTCCCATTGCAGATAATCGGAATCCCAAATACGGGCTGATCCATTTACCGATAGCGAAGTCCATAGCCAGTGTATATTGAGCATCTCCTACATGTTCGGTCAAAAAAGTTTGACCTCCGGCTCCTATCGAAATAAACCAGTTATTTTTATGACTATCAGAATAATACCGAGGCTTGGTAGGTACAACCTCTGTTACCGAAACATCTTCTTCAACAATAATCGCTTGAGCTCCTGCCGATTCGGAATAACAGAAAAGCGAAGTTGTAGCTATGGCTACCGCTAAATAAAAGAAATTTGTTTTCATTTTAATTTGTTTTAGTTATACAATTTTGCAATTACATTTCAAAAAAACAGGAGCATAAGTCAAACGCTATTATCCGTTTTTGTAAATTAAAACAAACAGATAAAAGAATGTGTTCACCAACCGTCGAAAAAAAGAGATAGTAAAATTCTATATTATTTAGGCTATATAAGCTTCTTATAAAAAATGAAAACAGGTTATACCGGTTGGTAATAAATTATTAAATTTGCACATACCGATGAATGCGAAACTTTTACCCATCGAATAACAGAGGTAATATTTATGAAACGAAATAAAAAAAATTCTGATTTTTTCTCGAAAAAACGCTCCAAATACAAACTTACATTTTTCAACGAAAGCTCTCTTGAAGATGTATGGACTATTTGTTTTTCCCGATTTGGAGCCATAATGACCGCCATTCTTCTCATTGGTCTGATTGTCGTAGCTATACTCTCTGTAATCGTAGGTACACCTGTAAAAAATTTATTACCCGGATATTTGAAAACAGAAGAACGAATCGAAATGGTTGATAAAATCCTTAGAGTCGATTCTTTGGCGGCAGAAGTACAGCGTCGCGACGCATATATAAAAAATCTTGCTTCCATACTTACCGGTGAAATAAAAATAGATTCTATCGGACAACAAGCCGACAGTCTGCTTTCCACAACGACAGATACTCTTCTACCGGAATCCAAACTGATGGCAAACTATATCAAGCAATACGAACAAGAAGAAAAATACACGCTAAATGTTTTTACCCCGACTACTCCTATCGACGGAAAACTGTTTTACCCGCCGCTAAAAGGCAAAATAATCAAAGCCTATAACCCCAAAGAAGGACATTTCGGTATCGACATACAGTGCCCCAGAAATACAGCTGTTTCTGCCGTCCTCGATGGCACGATTGTTTCCGCCGGTTATACAATCGATTACGGATATGTCGTATATATACAGCACAGCAATAATTACCTGTCGGTCTATAAATATAATTCGGGGATTCTTAAAAACATAGGAGATAAAGTATCGGGAGGTGAAAAAATAGCCGTGACCGGGTGGGAAGATGGTAAATCCTCAAAACAATCATGTGTGGCCGAATTTCAATTGTGGCACATGGGTCAGTCGTTAGACCCGGAAAAATATATCACTTTCTAATCCCGATTCATTAAAGATACACTTTATTTTATACCTTTGTAAAGTTAAAATTGAGATTTGACCTCTTAAACCGAATGAAAAAGCAATTAGCAATATTAGGCTCTACCGGATCGATTGGAACTCAAACATTAGAAGTTGTCGCCGAATATCCCGACTTATTCGAGGTATACACATTAACAGCGAATAATAACGTCGACTTGCTGATAGAACAGGCCAAACATTTTAATCCCGATTCGGTAGTAATAGCCAACGAAGCTCATTATAATAAGCTGAAAGAAGCTCTGAAAGATTTCCCTATAAAAATATATGCGGGAGAAAATGCCATTTCTGAAATCGTAGAGGCAGCGCCCATCGATATAGTAGTCACGGCAATGGTAGGATATTCGGGGTTAAAACCTACTATACGAGCTATCGAAGCTCATAAGACCATTGCTTTGGCCAATAAAGAAACATTGGTAGTTGCCGGGGATCTCATCAAACGTCTTGCTCTCGAATACCGGACACCTATCATTCCTGTCGATTCGGAGCACTCTGCTATTTTCCAGTGCTTAGTTGGCGAAGGAGATAATCCTATCGAGAAAATCATTTTAACGGCATCCGGCGGACCATTCCGAAAATTCACGGCAGAACAGATGGCGCATGTTACCAAAAGCGACGCTTTAAAACACCCCAAGTGGCACATGGGACATAAAATTACCATAGATTCTGCAACACTTATGAACAAAGGCTTTGAAATGATCGAAGCCAAATGGCTGTTTGACGTATCCCCTCAAAACATAGAAATTGCCGTACACCCGCAATCTATCGTGCACTCTATGGTTCAATTCAAAGATGGATCTGTCAAAGCTCAACTGGGGACCCAAGATATGAGACTCCCCATTCGATACGCCTTGTCCTATCCTGCTCGTTTGGAAAGCTCGGCTCCGAAATTGACACTCGAACAATACTCCGAACTCACATTCGAGTATCCCGATTTCGAACGATTCCCTTTGTTACGATATGCATTTGACGCTGTCGCAACAGGTGGGAATATGCCCTGCATTATGAATGCGGCCAACGAAATAGCCGTAGCCGGTTTCCTTAACGACACGATCGCCTACCCCGACATTGCCCGCATTGTTTCTGAAACAATGGAGCATATAGAATTTATCGAGTCACCCGAATATGAGGATTACGTCCACACAAACAAATTAGCCCGCAATTATGCGACCGAACTTGTTAAATCATATCAATAAAAAATAGCATTATTAATGGAAACATTCTTAATAAAAACAGTACAACTACTATTAAGCCTCTCCATATTAGTCATTTTCCACGAATTTGGACATTTTATATTCGCCCGAATGTTCAAGGTTCGGGTTGAAAAATTCTATCTGTTTTTCGATCCGTGGTTTTCTCTTTTCAAATTCAAACCTAAAAATAGCTATACCGAATATGGAATCGGCTGGCTACCGTTCGGAGGATATGTGAAGATTTCGGGAATGATCGACGAATCGATGGACAGAGAACAAATGAGCCAGCCGCCCAAACCGTGGGAATTTCGGTCGAAACCGGCATGGCAAAGGCTCCTAATTATGGTAGCGGGCGTTGTATTTAATTTCATTTTGGCCGTCTTCATCTATTCGATGATCGTCTACACATGGGGAACATCTTATATACCGTTCAAAAACGCTTACGCTGGTATGGAATACTGTGAGTCGGCAAGAAACATAGGATTCCAAAACGGAGATATTCCTCTCTCGGCCGACGGTGTCGATTTGAATTATATGTCGAGCGAGACCCTTCAAAAAATAGTAGACGCCAAAGAGGTGAAAGTTTTGCGAGATAACGACACAATAACCATCGAAATCCCCAAAAACTTTATGTTACGATTGATCGATAAAGAAGAACTGTTCGCATTATACCGTATTCCTTCTGTCGTGTTCGAAGCCTCCCCGAATACCGGGGCAGCACGAGCCGGTCTGCAAAAGGGAGACCATATAGAATCGATCGATGGAGAAAAGGCATCATCACTAAATGAAATGCACAAAATACTGGAATCCAAACCTAACACCAGCGTGTCGGTTGTCTACTCCCGAGGCTCAGAAGTGAAAACGACAGAAATCACGACAGATTCTTTGGGACGATTAGGCATAGCCATTGCTCCTTTGAGCGATAGTTATGCAATAGTCACAGAACATTATGGATTCTGGGAATCTTTTCCCAAAGGGATAGAATTGGGAGTGGACAAATTGAAGAGCTACGTGAGTAGTATGAAATATGTATTCACCAAAGAAGGAGCTCAAAGTTTAGGCGGATTTGGAGCTATCGGAAGTATATTCCCGGCAACATGGGACTGGGAGGCTTTTTGGAGCATGACAGCATTTCTCTCGGTCATATTAGCCTTCATGAATATTTTACCTATTCCTGCTCTTGACGGAGGACATGTCTTATTCCTACTATACGAAGTGATTACAAGAAGGAAACCGAACGATAAATTTATGGAATACGCACAAATGGGAGGCATGCTCTTCCTATTTGCATTATTGATTTATGCTAATGGAAACGATATATTCCGATTTTTCTTTAAGTAACAGACTATGGACTACATTAAAATAACATTAAAACCGGGGAAAGAAGACTCGTTCCACAGATTCCACCCATGGGTATTCTCAGGAGCGATATATCGCTTTGAGAAACAACCAGAAGAAGGAGATATCGTCGAGGTAACAGACCATCAAGGAAATTTTATCGGTATAGGCCAATACCAAATCGGTAGTATTGCCGTTCGTATATTGACTTTTAAACCGGAAGAAATAAACGAGCAATTCTACTTCAAAAGATTGCAAGAGGCATATAATGTGCGATTAAGTCTCGGTCTCCTTAACGGAGAGTATAACAATACCTGCCGATTGGTACATGGAGAAGGAGACAATTTACCGGGGCTTATCATCGACTTATATAATAAAACGGCTGTCATGCAAGCTCATACTCCGGGCATGCATTACGCCCGTCATCAAATAGCCCAAGCGTTGAAATCGGTTTTGGGAAATGCGATAGACAATATCTACTACAAATCGGAAACTACTCTCCCCTATAAAGCAGAACTTGATGCAGAAAACGAATATCTGTTGGGGGGCGATGCACCTAATATCGCCACGGAAAACGGACTGAAATTTTATGTCGATTGGGTTCGTGGGCAAAAGACCGGGTTCTTCGTCGACCAACGGGAAAACCGGGCCTTGCTCGAACGCTACGCTCACGGACGATCGGTTTTAAACATGTTCTGCTATACCGGCGGTTTCTCTTTTTACGCCATGCGGGGTAATGCCAAATTGGTACATTCGGTCGACAGCTCTTCGAAAGCTATCGATCTGACCTGCAAAAATGTAGAGTTGAACTTTCCCGGAGATAACAGGCATCAAGCATTTGCCGAAGATGCGTTCAAATTTTTGGATACTATGGGAGATCAATATGATTTAATTATTCTCGATCCACCGGCATTTGCAAAACATAAAAAAGTATTGAATAATGCTTTGCAAGGTTATCGGAAACTGAATGCAAAAGCATTCGAAAAAATTCGTCCGGGAGGAATATTGTTCACATTCTCTTGTTCGCAAGTAGTAAGTAAAGAAAATTTCAGATTGGCTGTTTTCAGTGCCGCAGCACAATCGGGACGCAATGTCCGCATTTTACACCAACTGACTCAACCCGCCGACCACCCGGTTAATATCTATCACCCGGAAGGTGAATACTTGAAAGGGTTAGTCTTGTATGTAGAATAAACCAAATTTCAAAAAATCACGTTATATGAAAAAAATTGTTTGTACAATGGCTTCATTGCTTATCTTAGCATCTTGTGCTACCAAACAGGAAAAAGACGACTTCGATTACACCGTAGAATCGTTTGCCGATCTTGAAATCCTGCGTTACAAAGTTCCCGGATTCGAGGAATTATCTTTAAAACAAAAAGAATTGGTTTATTACCTCTCCGAAGCTGCGGCATACGGCCGGGATATACTTTATGACCAAAACGGAAAATGGAACTTGGCCATTCGCCGCACTCTCGAAGCAATCTATCAAAACTATACCGGAGACCGCGAAAGTCAGGATTTCAAAAATTTTGAAGTTTATCTGAAACGGGTGTGGTTTTCAAATGGAATTCACCATCACTACGGCTGTGACAAATTTGTTCCCGAATTTTCACAAGAATTTTTTACCGAAGCTGTTAAATCGCTCGACCCTGAAACACTTCCTCTAACCACTGGTGCAAGTGTAGACGATCTACTCAATACATTGACTCCTGTTATTTTCGATCCCTCGGTCATGCCCAAACGAGTAAATCAAGCTGCCGGTGAGGACCTCATCGTCACCTCGGCATGCAATTATTACGATGGTGTGACTCAGGCCGAGGCAGAAGCGTTTTATAACAAAATGAAAAATCCCAAAGACGAAACTCCTATCTCGTACGGACTGAATAGCCGTTTAGTAAAACGTGACGGAAAAATCGTAGAAGAAACCTATAAAGTGGGCGGACTCTATACCGAAGCTATCGAGAAGATTGTATATTGGCTCGAAAAAGCTGCCGGCGTAGCAGAAAACGAACAACAGAAAGAAGTCATCGAGAAACTCATCGATTATTACCAAACCGGTGATTTGAAACAATTCGACGAATATGCCATTCTCTGGGTAAAAGATCTCGATTCCCAAGTAGATTTTGTCAACGGTTTTACCGAAACTTACGGCGATCCATTGGGCATGAAAGCGAGCTGGGAATCTATCGTCAACTTTAAAAATCTCGAAGCATCGGAACGGACTCATACGATCAGCGATAATGCTCAATGGTTCGAAGACAATTCTCCGGTGGATTCTCGATTCAAAAAAGATAAAGTAAAAGGTGTTTCAGCCAAAGTAATCACAGCGGCAATGTTAGCCGGAGACTGTTACCCCTCCACCCCCATAGGTATCAATTTACCCAACTCTAACTGGATTCGCCACATTCACGGATCAAAATCGGTAACGATCGAAAACATTACCGAGGCTTACGAGAAAGCCGCGCAAGGTAACGGATTCAACGATGAGTTCGTATGGAGCGATACCGAACGGAATTTGATGAATAACTACCTCTTCCAAGCCGACAACCTTCACACCGATTTACACGAATGCTTGGGTCATGGATCCGGTAAATTGTTACCCGGTGTAGATCCCGATGCATTAAAAGCATATAGCTCCACATTGGAAGAAGCTCGTGCCGACTTGTTCGCTCTATATTATATGGCCGATCCCAAAATATTGGAATTAGGTCTTCTTCCTTCGGAGGATGCCTACAAAGCAGCTTATTACAAATACATGATGAACGGACTCATGACTCAGCTCACCCGCATAGAACCGGGAAAAAACATAGAAGAGTCGCACATGCGTAATCGCCAATTAATCGCCCGTTGGGCCTACGAACATGGTAAAGCCGACAATGTCGTGGAATTTGCCAAACGTGATGGAAAAACTTACGTTGTCATCAATGATTATGAAAAACTACGGAGTTTGTTCGGTAAATTACTGGCCGAAGTACAACGGATAAAATCGGAAGGTGATTACGAAAGCGGTAAAAACTTAGTCGAGGAGTATGGAGTAATTGTCGACCAAGATTTGCACAATGAGGTATTGGCTCGATATGAAAACCTACACATAGCTCCGTACAAAGGATTTGTAAATCCGGTCTATACACCTATCACCGACGAGAACGGAAATATAACCGACATACAAATCTCCTATAACGAAGGATATGCCGAGCAAATGTTGAGATACTCCAAAGACTATTCTCCTCTGCCTATCTATACGTCTATACCCGTTGTTTGTAAATAATCGATACAACGATACTACCCTCACCCCGATATATGCCAGATATATCGGGGTGCTCTTTTTCTACAAAACATCTTTACTCGCTTATTTTTAATTTGTATCTTGCAACAAATTTCAATTACACATCATGCAACAAAAAATCAAAGACATAAAACTTAAATTCAGACAGGCAATGAACGGGATCGTTTCTCAAAACATGAGAAATCTCGGAGCCAACTACAAAATAAACTTTGGACTAACATTACCCCTGTTAAAAAAAATAGCCGAAGAGATACCGGCGGATGCTCAACTGGCAAATGCTTTGTGGAACGATACCGCCGTGCGTGAATCGATGATGCTGGCGCCTATGCTCTACCCCGCAGATGAATTTAACGAAGATGAAGCAGAAAAGTGGGTCACGAATATGCCCAATATCGAAATTGCCGATATATGCTGTAAAAGCCTGTTCCGCCGACTCCGATTCGCACCTCGAAAAGCACTGTCATGGAGTCTCTCCGACAAGATGATACGACAGTATACCGGATTGCAGTTAGCGACAGCTTGGCTTATCGACCACCACGAAATAAACGACATTTCGATATTCGAGCAGATAGCCGATATCGCACTAAAAAAAGTGGCAGACCCAAATGTCAATTTAGCTTTTCCTGCCGTCAATTATCTCAAACAAGCCATGCATCATGACAAACTTTCTGTCTATATTCTGTCGAATTCAAAAAACTCATTCGAGAACAATGAGTTATACAGTAACTTATTCGATGAATTAAACCAAGAAAAGGAACTGTTCAAAGAATTTTCGAGATACGATTCAAACTGAATTTGTTTTGCTTGTAATACAAAAATAGCTAAATTTGTAACATAGGTTGTTTACCATGCCAGAAGAAAAATCAAAAGAAACTGTAAAACAGTTGTTTATACAATTTTTAGAATCCCGGAATTTACGAAAAACCCCGGAACGGTTTGCTATATTGGAGAAAATATACACGACAACTCAACACTTCGATGTAGAAACTCTATATGAAGCTATGATCCAAAATGGATACAGAGTAAGCAAAGCCACGGTCTATAACACGATAGATCTGTTACTCGAAGCCAACTTAGTGCGCAAACACCAATTCGGGAGTAATCTGGCACAGTATGAACGAGTATATAATGCCAACCATCATCATCTCATCTGTATGAAATGTGGTAAAGTCAGGGAAGTAAAAGATTTGGATTTGATGTCCAATTTGAATACTCGCAAATTCAATAAATTCAATACATCGTACTATACCCTATATGTCTATGGCATTTGTAGCCGATGTAGCAACAAAAACAAAAAAGATAAAATCGAAAAGAAATAAACCGAATTAAAGTTTACATAACACTCAAATTATGAAAGTCGATGTTCTCTTAGGATTGCAATGGGGCGACGAAGGTAAAGGTAAAGTCGTTGATGTATTGACACCCAATTATGATATAATCACTCGCTTTCAGGGAGGCCCCAATGCCGGCCATACACTGGAATTCAAAGGCGAAAAATATGTTTTACGCTCTATTCCTTCGGGTATTTTTCAAGGAGGGAAAATAAATATCATCGGGAATGGCGTAGTTTTGGATCCTATTCTGTTCAAAGAAGAAGCCGAAAGTTTAGCCGAAAGCGGACACGATCTCACCCAATGCCTCTACATTTCAAAAAAAGCTCACCTGATTTTACCCACACACCGAATTCTCGATGCGGCTTATGAAGCTGCGAAAGGAAGCTCCAAAATCGGGACCACAGGAAAAGGTATCGGACCCACCTATTCCGATAAAATCAGTAGAAACGGTGTTCGCGTAGGCGACATATTCCTCGATTTCAAAAAAATATATACCACGGCAAAAACTAAACACGAAAATATTCTTCGCTCTCTTAATTACGATTACAACATAGACGAATTGGAACCCAAATGGTTCGAAGCTATCGAATACTTGAAAAGATTTAAAATCATTGACAGCGAACACGTTATCAATCATTACCTGAAAGAAGGAAAATCTATCCTCGCCGAAGGAGCGCAAGGAACGATGCTCGATGTCGATTTCGGTTCTTACCCGTTCGTCACGTCATCGAATACCGTATGTGCCGGGGCATGTACCGGATTGGGCGTTGCTCCTAGTAAAATCGGAGAAGTGTATGGTATATTCAAGGCCTATTGTACCCGGGTAGGAAGCGGCCCCTTTCCAACTGAACTATTCGACGAAACCGGAAAGAAAATACGAGACCTCGGCCATGAATACGGTGCTGTGACAGGACGAGAACGACGCTGCGGCTGGATCGATTTGGTAGCCTTGAAATACGCAATTATGATAGATGGAGTAACCAAACTAATCATGATGAAAAGCGATGTTCTCGATTCTTTCGAAACCATTAAGGCTTGTGTCGCTTATCGGATAAATGGAAAAGAAACTACTGAATTCCCCTACTCTATTGAAGAAAATATTGAACCGGTTTATGTAGAACTTCCGGGCTGGAAAACCGATATGACTAAGATTCACACAGAAAAAGAATTTCCCCAAAAGTTCAATGATTATATCGCATTTTTGGAAAAAGAATTACAAGTACCTATCCAAATTGTATCGGTGGGACCGGATCGTGAACAAACGATTATCCTATCCAATAAATAATAATTAACCTAACCTCTATCTACTATGGCTAAGATTAAACCATTCAAGGGAATACGTCCTCCGAAAGATTTCGTCGAGCAGGTGGCCTCACGGCCTTATGATGTTCTCAATTCAGAAGAAGCGCGCCAAGAAGCCGATGGTAATGAAAAGTCGCTCTACCATATTATTAAACCTGAGATCGATTTCGTTTCCGGTACGGACGAACATAGTCCAGAAGTTTATCAAAAAGCGGTAGAGAACTTTAATATGTTCCAAGAGAAAGGTTGGTTGGTACAAGATAACAAAGAACATTATTACATCTACGCTCAAACCATGAACGGACATACTCAATATGGATTGGTCGTAGGTGCATGCGTCGAAGACTATATGTCGGGAGCAATTAAAAAGCACGAACTTACTCGGCGAGATAAAGAGGAAGACCGTATGAAACATGTGCGTATCAATAATGCCAACATCGAACCGGTATTCTTCGCTTATCCTGATAATACAGAACTCGATGCAATCATCAAACAAGAAACTTCTGTTTCTCCTGAATATGATTTTGTAGCTCCCGATGGATTCGGACACCATTTTTGGGTAATCGACAACGATAAAACGATAGCTCGAATTACAGAACTATTTGCACAAATTCCCAATTTATATATTGCTGACGGACATCACCGAACGGCTGCGGCCGCCCTAGTAGGGAATGAAAAAGCCCGGCAAAATCCCAATCATCGCGGTGACGAAGAATACAATTACTTCTTAGCAGTCTGCTTCCCGGCATCTCAATTACAGATTATCGATTACAACCGAGTTGTAAAAGACCTGAACGGACTTACCCCTCATGAATTTCTTGAAAAACTAAAAGAAAATTTCATTGTCGAAGAAAAAGGAGTGCAAATATATAAACCGAAAAAGCTACATAATTTTTCTCTATATATAGATGGAAAATGGTATTCCTTAACGGCAAAAGAAGGTACATACGACGATAACGATCCCATAGGAATACTCGATGTAACTATATCTTCCGACCTAATTCTCAGGGATATTTTGGGTATAAAAGATTTACGCTCGGACAAACGAATCGATTTCGTCGGAGGAATCCGGGGACTCGAAGAATTGCAACACCGAGTCGACAGCGGTGAAATGAAAATGGCTTTGGCTCTATATCCGGTATCGATGAAACAACTGATGGACATAGCGGATACGGGTAACATAATGCCACCCAAAACAACATGGTTCGAACCTAAATTAAGATCTGGGCTGATTATTCATAAATTGGAGTGAGAAGACTGGTCTATTCCCTCACTTAGCGGTTCTTTGATATAATATTATTTAACAAAGAACTGCTATATTATTTTTTATCTCATGCAGCAAAAAAGGGTTTGATTACATCTATTTAATGTAGAAGTAACTCAGGCCGAGTAAATCGGTATGAATGAAAAAGAGCTGATAGAAGCTTGTAAAAACAACGACGTTCGAGCGCAGAAGTTACTTTACGAAACTTTTGCTCGCAAAATGATGTCGGTTTGTTTGCGTTATGCCGATAATCGAGAAATGGCAGAAGACTTTTTGCAAGACGGATTTATCAAAGTTTTTTCTTCCATACGGAGTTACAGTTACGAAGGTTCTTTTGAAGGATGGATGCGGCGCATTTTTGTCAATACGGCATTAGAGGCTTTACGCAAAAACGATCTGTTAAGAAACGGAGTCGAGTTAGATGCGTTAGAACCACAGCAAGAGGCCGACTACTCTGCCGTAGAAAAAATATCGGCCGATGAATTGATGGAACTCATCGCGCAACTACCTCCGGGCTTTCGGACGGTTTTCAATATGTTTGCTATCGAAGGCTATTCACATAGAGAAATAGCCGAGACTTTAAACATCAATGAAAGTACTTCGAGATCGCAGTATACACGGGCAAAAAGATTGCTGCAAAAATGGATTAAAGAATTAAAATAAACAGGTATTGATAACAATCTATTAATGATAGACGATCAGAATTTCGAAAAAGCAATACGTACCAAACTGGTACAACATGAATCCGATGTTCCGGATGCCATGTGGTCGGGTATTGAGTCGAGATTGCCTAAAAGAGTACCCAATAAAGTACCCCTCTATCGTCGTATCATGTGGTATTCGGCCGCTGCAATCGTTATGGGTGTTATCGTTACGGTGGCTTTATGGCAATATCCAGATAAAGAAATATCCGCACCTCTCGCTGTTAATGAGGATTACACAGCTCCCACAATAACACAACCTTCTATTTCAAATCTTCATTCAAGTATTGAATCTCCTTCGGTAGAGACACCCAAATTTTTACCGGTTTCATCGCATCAGTCTCAGAGTCAAACAAAGCAAGAAACTCAAACAGACTCAAAAATTGAAATCGTCGAAACGAATAAAATGAATGAATCCCAAGTAGAAAACAGAGCTAATAATACAAAATCAGAACAATACGATTCACAATCCTATCGGAAAAAGTTAGAAGATTTCGAAAATGACGGCAAAAAACTGAAAGAGGCCGATCTTGCAATTACCGAACCGATGAAAAAGAGTAAAAGCAATGGGCTAAAATTCGGACTTATGGCATCCAATGCGACCTCTGGAAACAGTAAGAATCCGGCCAAAGCTATTCGCACGAGAAATCCGCTAATGATGATGTCGGCAAGAAGGAATCCAGTTTATGAATTTGACCACAAGATGCCATTATCTGTGGGAGCCACAGTTTCCAAAAGTTTGGCAAAAAATTGGGAGTTAGAATCAGGTATAATATACACTTATTTATACTCCAAATATCATTCAACCAACGGAAACGGTAGTCAAGAATTACATTATTTAGGTATTCCCATAGATATTATATATCGATTTGCCCGAGTGAAACGAGCATCTTTTTATGCTTCTGCGGGAGGAAAGGTCGATTTTTACCTTACCGGACAGCAGAAAGACGAAGGACACGACGAAGGAATCTCCGGGTCTGGGTATAAAAAGCTCGAACATGAAAATGTACAATTCTCTGTACAGGCCAAATTAGGAGCGGCTCTCACACTGTATAAGCAAACGGAACTTTATTTGGAGCCTCATATCACATATTATATCGAGAATAATTCGAGTATACACAATATATGGAAAGATAAACCTTTCAACTTTGGATTAACGTTGGGAATAAGAACTGGCTTTTAAACGAACAACATTTATAAACTAAGAACAAAAAAATAATGAACACATTGAAACTTGTATCTATTCTAATTTTACTCTGTGGCGTTTTATCATTTTCCGGCTGTTTAGGTGACGGTGGAAATACTTTATCTGTATACTCTACGGGCAGTATCTATAAAACTTCGACAGGAACTTCCTATATGTTTATAGACCGAGCCGGTATATCTGCGACAAGCGCAGAATTACAAGGTGAAAGGTTAGAAGTAGGCGACAGAATATTAGCTACCACGACCATCGATTTCGATAATCAAGGAACCCAATTGGCGCAAGGTATATACAATGCCACGATTGCAGGGGTACATAAATTCGATTGTAAAAACTATACATTCGATAATTCTATATCCTCTTTCGCTAGTGACACATTGCCCACACTATATGGTGTAGAACCTTTCCTAAGCTATCGCAAAGACGACACGATATTGACTTTTGCATATGTCAAACATGATGTAGAAAACGGTGATCCGAGTTCTTTGAAGCTAGTCCAACCTAAATTATACAATCCAGAGGCTAAAACAGATACACTCTTTCTCATATATGAAAAAGGGAATATCAAAGATAGCAAAAGCTCGGACTATATTTCTTTCAAATTACCTCAATATCCGAGTGACACAGATATTAACGTCGTTGTAAGATACAATGCCGAAAGTTCCAATTTATCGACCAATAACGGCGACGGAACCAGTAAACTATTTTCTATAACATATAACAGACCTTCGACACTAAACTAATTCTATAAAGAACTTTTATTTTTGATGTTTATAATTTCAGACGGGGTGTCCGTGAGGATACCTCTTTCTTTTTATAAAAACGAAGGCATTTCTATCGATTTCACCCATTGCAATAATTACAAAAGAATATTATCTTTGTTTCCTTATAATACTCATAAAAAACGATGAAAAAACTTTTTTTCTTTGCTATCGCCCTGCTATGGACAGGGTTCAGCTCTTTCTCGAAAACTCTTCCTTTGCAAGGAGAGTTTATAAATCCCTCGCACCGATACATTCAATACATAGGTCGTATCGGCCATAAAGCTCCGGATGCTATTCGTTTCAATTATCCCGGGGTTCAAATACGGGCTTCATTCCGGGGTACATCTCTAAAAATGTATGCCAAGCCCATGAGTGGATTTTTTATGGTAAAGATCGACAATGCTGCCCCTTTCAAAATTTCATTCAACTCCCCCTCCGACTCGATCGTTACCCTTGCCTCTGCACTAAACGATACGGTTCATACCGTGACTATCATGAATGTAATAGAGGCTTTCCATCGTCAACCGGAATTCAAAGGCTTTTTGCTTGACAAAGGGAAAAACTTGGTATTCCCGCCCAATCTTCCACAACGCAAAATCGAATTTATCGGTAATTCCATCACATGCGGATACGGAATAGAGAGTGTTGAAGCCTCCGATCCCTTTACCGAAGAAACAGAAAATCACTATTACACCTACGCTGCAATCACTGCCCGAAACCTCTATGCCCAACATTTTGCAATAGCTCGCAGTGGAATAGGTATCTACCGAAATTATAACGGGCCACGTGAAGGCAGTCCTGACTGTATGCCAGCCATGTATAATCAAACTCTTTTCAATGATTCCTCCGAAATTTGGGACTTCTCCCGATATATCCCAGACGTCGTATGCATAAACCTCGGTACAAACGATACCAGCACGCCCGGTTATGATACGAATCGTTTGTATAATGCCTATCTCGCTTTCCATAAAACAGTACGCAATAATTATCCAAAAGCCAAAATCGTGTGGCTTACAGGCTGTATGCTTCATGGTGAGTCGTTGTCTTTGGTTAAAAATACGCTCGACCGACTCTCCGATACACTTCACAAAGCCGGAGACCTAGAAGTATATCGTTTCGATATGACTCCCCAAACCGGAGAATTAGGATACGGAGCAAGTTGGCATCCCAGCCTTTTACAACAACAACGCATGGCTGACGAACTGACTCCATTTCTCCGTAAGTTAATGAACTGGACAGACTAACCAGCTTCAACAAAAAACATTACGGAAGACGGGCTCAAAATAAATTCGTTTTATTTTGAGCCAAGTCATATTCTGTAAAAGTCACATATAAAAAAGCCCAGAAAGACCTCAATCTTTCTGGGCTTTTTTATATGTTGGGTAGAACTATCTTAACGAAACAAATCCGTGTGGTCTGCGATATACCAATCGTACATCTTTTGTACCCCCTCCTCTATCTCGATTTTATGATGCCACCCCAAAGCATGTAGTTTGGAAACATCGGTCAATTTACGCATGGTCCCGTCCGGTTTATCGGCATTGAACCGAATCTCTCCTTCATAACCGACAACTTCCCGTATCCGATGAGCCAAAGCAGCTATGGTTATTTCTTTACCTGTTCCGATATTGATATGGCAATTCCTTACTTCCGGGTTATCACCTTTCACATCAGAGAAATCGACATGTTCGAGAATATATACCGAAGCATCGGCCATCTCCTCGCTCCACAAAAACTCACGTAACGGTTTCCCGGTCCCCCACAATTCCACATAATCGGGATAAATACCATACTTACCCAACACCGTGAGAATAGCTCCTGTCGTGGCGGTTCCCTCGATACCCTCCACTGGCCGCAACGATAAATCTTTACGAACAGCACCCCAATCGTCCATCATTAAACATTTTCCCAAATGTATCTTACGAATCATAGCAGGCAACACATGGCTTCGCTCCAAATGGAAATTATCGTTAGGGCCATAAAGGTTAGTAGGCATTACAGCAATATAGTTGGTTCCATATTGCAAATTAAAACTTTCACACATTTTCAAACCGGCAATCTTGGCAATCGCATACGGCTCGTTCGTATATTCCAACGGAGAAGTTAACAATGCATCCTCTTTCATCGGCTGTCGAGCATCACGCGGATAAATGCAAGTACTGCCCAAGAACAACAATTTCTTTACTCCATGTCTGAAACTTTCACCGATGACATTCTGCTGTATTTGCAGGTTTTGATAGATAAAATCTGCCCGATAGATACTGTTTGCCATAATTCCCCCCACATGAGCGGCCGCCAGAATCACATACTCCGGTTGCTCTTCGTCAAAGAATCTCTTCACAGCAACCCCGTCGAGCAAATCCAATTCTTTATGAGAACGACCTATCAAATGGGTGTAACCCTTTTCCTGCAAATTCTTCCAAATAGCCGATCCCACCAATCCGTGATGTCCGGCTACATATATTTTGGCACTCTTTTCCATACCGATTCTTTTCTTATTTAACAATACCCTTTTCCAGATATTCAGCCAAGTTCATGCGAATCTCGTCTCCGGCTCTCTCGACCGCCACTTTCGCCATGTCGGCATCGACCATAATCTTCACCAATTCTTCAAAAGAGGTCTTCATGGGATTCCACCCCAACTCTTTCTTCGCTTTCGTCGGGTCACCCCACAAATTCACCACATCGGTAGGACGATAAAAATCAGGAGAGACCTCGACAATGATCTTTCCGGTCGCCCGATCTATTCCCTTTTCATTCTCCCCTTCGCCTACAAAATCCAATTCTATACCTACATGATGGAATGCCAACTGACAAAACTCCCGTACCGAATGCTGTACACCGGTGGCAATCACAAAATCCTCCGGTTTATCATTCTGTAAAATGAGCCACATGCACTCTACATAATCCTTGGCATATCCCCAATCTCGCAACGACGAAAGATTTCCCAAATAGAGCTTCTCTTGTTTCCCTTGTGCAATACGAGCGGCGGCCAATGTAATCTTACGAGTCACGAAAGTCTCCCCCCGACGTTCCGATTCATGGTTAAACAAGATACCCGAACAGCAGAACATATTATAAGCCTCACGATACTCTTTGACAATCCAAAATCCATAGAGCTTGGCCACTGCATAAGGGCTGTACGGGTGGAATGGAGTCTGTTCGTTTTGTGGAACTTGTTCTACCTTACCATACAACTCCGACGTCGAAGCCTGATAAATGCGACAAGTTTCGGCCAAACCACATTGGCGGACGGCTTCAAGAATGCGAAGCACACCGGTGGCATCTACATCGGCTGTAAATTCCGGGGCATCGAATGACACTTGTACATGGCTTTGAGCTGCCAAATTATATATTTCATCGGGCCTTACTTTCCCGACCACCTGAATCAGACTCATCGAGTCTCCTAAATCGGCATAATGCAAATGGAAATGAGGCCGACCTTCCAAATGGGCTATACGTTCACGGTAGTCTACCGAAGACCGACGGATCGTTCCGTGCACTTCATAGCCCTTTTCCAATAAAAATTCTGCAAGAAATGATCCATCTTGCCCGGTAATACCGGTAATTAGCGCTGTTTTCATAACTGTATTTATTCGCTTTTATTGATTATTTCATCTATTTATAATGTCACCATAAAAATATAGCCGAATGCAAAAAACGAGCTTATTCGAGTTCCTTACCGAAGCAATTCCTTCATTTTACAAATATAGCGAAAGGTGATTGCAAAGGCAAACGGAAATCACATTTCCGATTTGACTCTGCCGAACCGTATCCTATATTCTACAAATATAGCGAAA
>ENA-ORTT01000252-ORTT01000252.1-human-gut-metagenome-genome-assembly--contig:-NODE-252-length-75295-cov-4.508200_pt1 | contig 75295 bp, 63 predicted proteins | sample MGYA00242074_ERZ509197 | MGnify/ENA primary metagenome ERZ509197 (study PRJEB26280, sample SAMEA2338789) | human gut metagenome | biome: human gut; feature: human-associated habitat; material: faeces...
CGTCAAGAAAACGAGAGAGAACTCTTGCTGTATCCTGAACAGGCTCGCCTCTGCCTATCTGGAGGTCACGGTTTGAAAGGAAAAGTGCCTGACCGCCAAGCTGATACATACCTGTTTCAAAAGAAACTCTTGTACGGGTAGAGGACTTCTGGAATATCATTCCGAGAGTTTTGCCTTTAAGAATGTGATGCTCGATACCATTTTTGTTTTCGTATTTGAGCTGGTCTGCAAGATTGAGAATGTCGAGAATTTCCTCCTTGGAAAGGTCGAGCATTTTAAGTAAATGTTTCATAATATTTCCTCCGTAATTTGATTTTTATTTGGTATTGCGTATCAAACGGGCGAACACTGTTCGCACCTACACACTTTGTTATTTCTCGTCAAGAACTTTTTTCAGAATAGCAAGTCCCTTGTCTATCTGCTCATATGAGATATTCAGCGGTGGCAAAAATCTCAGCTTGTCCTTTGCTGTGAGAATAAGGAGTCCGTTTTCAAAGCATTTGTTAAGCACATCAGCGGCTTTCTTTGTTTTGAGCCTTACGCCTATCATAAGACCAAGTCCGTCAACGCCTTCAACTTCGTCTATTTCTGCAAGCTTTTCTCTGAAATACTCGCCCTTTTTGCGAACTTCTTCAAGAAACTCAGGCTTTGTCACCTTGTCAAGAACTGCGTTTCCGCCTGCGCAGGAAATAGGATTTCCACCAAACGTTGAGCCGTGTGTACCCTTGCCAAGTACCTCACTGCACTTCTTGTTAGCAAGGCACACGCCTATTGGAACACCGCCTGCAAGACCCTTTGCAAGTGTGGTTATGTCAGGCTTTACGTTGTAAAGCTCAGATGTGAGGAGCTTGCCAGTTCTGCCAACGCCTGTCTGTACTTCGTCGGCAATGGTGAGAATATCCCTCTTTGCACATTCAAGCATGATAGCGTTCACAAAGCTCTGCTGAAGAGGTATAACTCCACCCTCGCCCTGAACAAACTCGAACATTACAGCGCAAACCTTGTTGTCAAGCTTGTTGAGCTTGTCCATAAGATCGTCAATATCATTAGCGATAACATTCTCAAATCCACTAACGAACGGGAAGAAGTAGTTGTGGAAAACCTCCTGACCTGTTGCAGAAAGAGTGCAAAGCGTTCTGCCGTGGAAACTGTTTACAAGGGTGATGATGATATTTCTCTCAGCGTCTTTGCCGTATTTGTCAAAGCTGTATTTTCTTGCAAGCTTGATAGCGCACTCGTTAGCCTCTGCGCCCGAGTTGCCGAAGAACATTTTCTCATAGCCTGTTGCCTCGCAAAGTCTTTTTGCAAAGTCAGCCTGTACCTTTGTGTAATAGTAGTTTGAGGTGTGCTGTATCTTGTGTGCCTGATCGCAGATAGCGTTCACCCAATCCTCGTCGCAGTAGCCAAGGCTGTTTGTGCCGATACCGGAGCCGAAGTCGATATACTCTTTTCCGTCCTCGCCAACAGCCGTCTGACCATGACCGCTTTCCATAACAAGACCTATTCTGCCATAGGTCTGCATAACGTGTTCGTTGAACTGTTCTATGGTGTTCATTTTTATCACTCTTTTCAATATGTATTGATATTTTATATAAACTGTGTACCGATACCCTCGTTAGAGAGCAGCTCGATAAGTATCGAGTGCGGTACTCTGCCGTCAATGATAGTGGTCTTTTTAACGCCACGTCTTACGGCTTCAACACAGCAGTCTATCTTTGGTATCATTCCGCCGCTTATGATGCCTTTCTTTTTGAGATAAGGCACATCGCTGACGTTTACCTGTGGGATAAGTGTGGAATCATCGTCCTTGTCCTCCAGCAGACCAACTATATCCGTCATAAGGATAAGCTTTTCCGCTCTCAGGCAGGAGGCTATCCTAGCCGCCGCAGTGTCAGCATTGATATTGTAAGACTGTCCGTCCTCGCCAACGCCAACTGTGGAGATTATAGGAACATAACCGTTGTTAAGTGCGTCAACTATAGGCTTTGTCGTCACCTTTTTGATGTCGCCCACAAAACCAAGGTCAACTTCGCTGTCAAGCTTCTGCGCAAGTATCATCTGTCCGTCACAGCCGCAAAGACCGAGAGCCTTTCCGCCATGAAGCTGCAAAGCGCAAACAAGCTCCTTGTTTACCTTGCCGCAAAGCACCATTTTAACGATATCTATAGTTTCAGCGTCAGTGTATCTCAGACCGTTTATGAACTTGCTTTCAATGCCGACTCTTTTGAGCATTGCATTTATCTCAGGACCACCGCCATGAACAAGAACTACCTTTATGCCTACCTCACTTAGAAGCACGATATCGCTCATAACAGCTTCTTTAAGCTCAGCGTTTGTCATAGCGTTGCCGCCATATTTTACAACAACTATCTTGTCATGGTATTTCTGAATGTGCGGCAGAGCGTCAATAAGTATCTGACTTCTGATTTTATTGCTTATGTCCATTTCTCATTCTTCTTTCCTATACTGATTTTATGTCTTAGCTTCTGTAATCGCCGTTTATCTTAACATAATCATATGTAAGGTCACAGCCCCATGCAGTGGCAGTGCCGTTGCCGTCGCCGATAGAAACGCTTATGGTTATCTCGTCCTCAAGAAGAACGGTCTTAGCCACTTCCTCAGAGAACTCTATGCCTGCACCATTGTGGCAAACGTGTATCTCTCCTGCCTTTGATGACAGTGAAACGTCCACCTTGTTTATGTCAAAATCAGCTTCAGCGTATCCAACAGCGCAGAGTATCCTGCCCCAGTTAGCGTCAGCACCGAACATTGCACACTTGAAAAGCGGCGAGCATATAACGCTCTTTGCAACGATTATGGCGGTGTCAAGGTCTTTTGAACCGGTAACAGTACATTCAAGAAGCTTAGTTGCGCCCTCGCCGTCCTTTGCGAGCATTTTAGTAATGTTCATCATAACGATATAAAGAGCCTTTTTGAACACCTCGTAGCTCTCACCCTCGGCTGTTATCTCAGGGTTTCCTGCAAGTCCGTTAGCCATAATAGCACAGGTATCGTTCGTTGACTGGTCGCCGTCAACAGACAGGCAGTTATATGTTATCTTGACGATATCAGTAAGAGCCTTTTTGAGCATTTCGGAAGATACAGCACAGTCCGTGGTGATAACATTGAGCGTAGTTGCCATGTTAGGGTGTATCATACCGCTGCCCTTGCCCATGCCGCCAACGTGGCAGATCTTGCCGTCAAGCTCAAACTCAACAGCCACTTCCTTTTTCACTGTATCAGTAGTCATGATAGCAATAGCGGCTTTTTCGTTTCCCTCATAGGAAAGTCCCTCATAAAGCTCGTCTATCTTAGCTTCGATAGGCTCGAGAGGGAGTATCTGACCGATAACGCCTGTCTGAGCGATAAGAATTTCCTCAGGCTTAACGCCCATTTTAGCGGCAGTCATCTCGCACATTTTGTAAGCCTTTTCCTCGCCGTCAGCGTTACAGGTGTTAGCGTTTTTGGAGTTGAGGATAAAGCCCTTAGCCTTGCCGCCTGTTTTAGCAAGATTTTTCTGAGAAACAGTAACAGGAGCACCCTTGACCTTGTTCTGAGTAAAAACGCCGGCGGCAGAGCACATAACGTCAGACTCCACAAGGCAGAGGTCAGGTTTTTTTGTAGGGTTTTCCTTTATGCCGCAATAAAGACCGTTAGCCTTAAAGCCCTTTGCAGCACACACGCCGCCGTCTACATACTTATAGCCGTCGAAATTTTTCTTTGATATCTCTTTCATATTCAAAACTCCTTACAAAATTTTCACACTAATTAGATCAGGACAGATTTTTTCTATTAATTATTTCTGTAGGGGCGAACAGCGTTTGCCCGCTTATTTTTTCCGCACTTTTATATTCGCACTCATTGGTCGGGGATTGCTCTCCTTTGTGGGGGAGCTTATTGTCGCCGTTGGCGAGTCATTTGAAGACGCTTCGCTGTTCAAATGACAAAAGCGGCGGAGTTTTGTTGGTTTTTAGGCTTGGTTGAGAAATTTTACTTCGGTTTGTTTTATTTTTTTGTCCGCCGCTTTTTTTAGACCGTACTTTTGTGGAGGGGGCTCTGCCCCCTGTTGGGTTTGATTTTGCTTTTGGCTTTATTTTGCCCCCGCTGGGGCTGCTCGCCCCCGTCCCTCGGCAGGGCTAACGCCGCCCTGCACCGGCGATTTTTTTGTGCGGTGCTTTTGGTTTGTTTTTTGCTTTTTTGTTATTCCAGCCCCGTTGCTTCGTTTATCCCCAACATTATATTCATATTCTGTATTGCTGCGCCGCTTGCGCCTTTTCCAAGGTTATCAAATCTCGACATAAGCAATATCTGATCCTCATTTCCGCAGACGAATATCTGCATATTATTTGTTCCTGCCAATGTATTCGCTGCGATAAATCCGTCAGGAAGCGTTTTTGTTCCACCAAGCTCCATTACCTTAACGAAATGCTGACCAAGATAATGCTCCGCCATTATTTCATGGATATTCTCAGGTGTATACTTTTTTGTCAAACATCTTGTCACCAGCGGCACAGAAACAACCATACCATTATAATAGTCATCCACTATCGGATTGAACATAGGCTTATATTTAAGTCCGCACACCGCCTGCATTTCAGGGATATGCTTGTGCTTCTGCCCAAGTGCATACTGACGTGGAGAATACATTTCCTTTGTTTTATTTTCGCTTTCCATAGCGGCTATCATTTTCTTTCCGCCGCCGCTGTAGCCTGAAACTGCGTGGCAGGTAACAGGATAATCCTCAGGAAGCACTCCTTCCTTTACGAGAGGATAAACAAGGCTTATAAAGCCGCTTGCATAACAGCCTGGGTTTGCAACTCTTTTTGAATTGCGGATATTCTCTCTATGCTTTTCAGAAAGCTCAGGAAAACCATAGTCCCAAGCAGGGTTTGTTCTGTGGGCGGTAGAAGCGTCTATTATCCTAACATCAGGGTTTGTGCAAAGTGAAGCCGCCTCTATTGCCGCTGCGTCAGGCAGGCAGAGAAAAGTGATATCCGATGAGTTTATCATCTTTGCTCTCTCGTTCACGTCCTTACGCTTTTCCTCGTCAATGAGCATTATCTCAACGTCATTTCTGTTCTGAAAACGCTCATATATCTGAAGTCCCGTTGTTCCCTCTTTGCCATCAATAAAAACTCTTGTTTTCATTTTTCTTCATATCCTTCTATAAAACTTTATGATTTTGTCTGTCAATAATCTGTATGCTCATGCAAATGCAAACTTTTGTAGGGGCGAACAGTGTTCGTCCGTTTGGCTGACAGCTCTTTAGCCGTCTGCATACTTTTAATTATCGTCCAAAATGTTCTTGTATTCAGGTTCTTTTTTCAGCTTTTTACGCTTTTTATCTTCCTTTGCGGCGTTTATTGCGTCCTTATCCGCAAAGCAGTTTCCAATACCTGCGGCAAAGCCTGCGGTCAACACAGTGAGTACGATAAAGTTCGGCACTACCGACCTTGCTTCCTCCACGAAGATATATTCTATCACCGAAACCCCTATCATCACAGGCGCAACATACCATTTCAAGCCGTAGTTCTTAGCGTGTCGGTAGCAAGTCCACCATGTACACACAGGGTACACCACCGTAAATCCCACCGCAAACAGCGGATATATCACAAAAAGCTTAGCCGTAAAAAGCCACATTATAACTGTCGCAAGCTCCCACAGCACAAGATATAGCAGTGCCGTCTTAACAGGGGAGCGGTGTTTATCAAAGCTTATTTCTGACATATTCTATCTGAGCTTTTACAGACTCAGGAGCAGGACCGCCTGCCGCTTTTCTCTGCATTACGCAGGTGTCAAGGCTGATAGCGTCATAAACGTCCTCGTCAAAGTTGTCAGTGAGCTTCCTGTACTCCTCCAATGGGAGAGTTTCAAGTGTGCAGCCCTTTTCAATACAGGTGTGAACGAGAGTGCCCGTTATCTTGTAAGCGTCTCTGAAAGGCATACCCTTCTTAACAAGATAGTCAGCGCAGTCTGTAGCGTTTATAAAGCCCTTGGCTGCGGCGTTTCTCATGTTCTCAGGGATAACTCTCATTGTAGCAAGCATCGGGTCAAACGTTTTAAGGCAAAGCTTAACAGTGTCGATTGCGTCAAAGATAGCTTCCTTGTCCTCCTGCATATCCTTGTTGTATGCAAGTGGCAGACCCTTCATCATAACGAGCAGTGTGTTAAGGTCGCCGTAAACTCTGCCTGTCTTGCCTCTGATAAGCTCAGTAACATCAGGGTTTTTCTTCTGTGGCATGATAGACGAGCCTGTTGCATAAGCGTCGTCAAGCTCGATGAATTTGAATTCCCATGAGCACCAAAGTATTATCTCCTCTGAAAATCTTGAAAGGTGCATCATAAGCAGTGAGATAGCTGAGCAAAGCTCGATGCAGAAATCTCTGTCCGAAACGCCGTCAAGTGAGTTCTGTGTTATCTCGTCAAAGCCAAGCAGATCGCACACTCTCTGTCTGTTTATAGGGTAAGTTGTAGATGCAAGAGCACCGCTTCCCAAAGGCATGATGTTTGTTCTCTTGTAGCTGTCCTCAAGTCTTGAAATATCTCTCAGAAGCATATTTGCATACGCCATAAGGTGGTGAGCAAATGTGATAGGCTGTGCCCTTTGAAGATGAGTATATCCCGGCATAACAGTTGTGAGATTTTTCTCTGCAATGTCAAGGATAGTGTGTTCAAGCTTTTTCACAAGCTCGATTATCTCTTTTGTTTCGGCTCTGAGTATCATTCTCACGTCAAGAGCCACCTGATCGTTTCTTGATCTTGCCGTGTGAAGTCTTTTGCCTGTGTCGCCAAGTCTTTTGGTAAGCTCAGCCTCAACAAACATATGAACGTCCTCTGCAGTAGGGTCGAACTGTAATTTGCCCTCGTCGATATCCGCAAGAATACCCTTAAGTCCCTGGACTATTTTTTCGCTTTCGTGCTTTTCGATTATACCGCACTCGCCAAGCATAGTGGCGTGTGCCATAGAACCCTCTATATCGTAGCGGTACATTCTTGCGTCAAAGGAAATAGATGAATTGAAATCATTGACTCTTTCGTCAACTTCCTTTGTAAATCTTCCTGCCCACATTTTTCCTGCCATTTTAAAACCGTCCTTTATGTTTATTTCAAGTTATCAAATATAAAAAATGTATGGGCAAAATGACCCCAAAGGATCATCCTGCCCCAATACATTTCAATAAGTGCGGATCAAATTTCCTTTTCGTGCTGTTCAAGCAGCTTCTGGATGTCCACGCCGTTGATCTTCAGACCGTCTATCTTGCAATCGTTTATCTCAACGTTTGTAAGGTCACAGTGAATGAACTGTGAGTTCTTAAGATCAGGATTTTTAAACTCAACATTGTTCATGATAGAGCAGCCAAATCTCGAGTTGCTGAGATTTACGCCCAAGAACTTTGTGTTTACCATATACATATCTGCAAAGTCGCTTTCTTTCATGCTGACGTTGTTGAAATGTGTCTCGTCCATATTAACGTCATCGAAAACGGCTTCCTTAAGATTTACGTTCGAGAACTTTGCTCCGCCGAGGTTTACGTCCTCAAAAGAGGAGTTCGGCAGGCTGTCATAAGAGATCTCGACCTTCTTGTCTATTGCAGGCTCAAAAATGCTGTTGTTATCTGACATATCAAAACCTCCGTGAAAAATATTATACAAACTTTTTAAGGCTATACACCTTTATGACCTGTTGACCAGAGCGACGCTATTAGTCTTTCTTAGCGTTTCTCTTCTGCTCGAGCTTAGCTCTTACCTTGATAGGCAGACCGAAGAGGTTGATGAATCCTGCTGAATCAGCCTGATTGTAAACATTGTCCTCATCAAATGTAGCAACTTCTTCATCATAAAGTGTGTATGGAGATGTTACACCTGCGTTTATCATGTTGCCCTTGTAAAGCTTGAGCTTAACGTCACCTGTAACAGTCTTCTGTGTTTCTGTAACAAATGCGCTCATAGCCTCACGGAGAGGAGTGAACCACTGACCATTGTAAACAATGTCAGCAAACTTGATTGAAAGATACTGCTTAACTCTTGCAGTTTCCTTGTCAAGTGTGATAGTTTCAAGAACTTCATGAGCCTTGTAAAGGATAGCTCCGCCCGGTGTTTCATAAACGCCTCTTGACTTCATACCAACAAGTCTGTTCTCAACAAGGTCAGCAAGACCGATACCGTTTGCACCGCCAAGCTCGTTAAGCTTTGTAACAAGCTCCTTGCCGTTCATCTCAACGCCGTCAACTGCTGTTGGGATACCCTTTTCAAAGTGGATAGTTACATAAGTTGGCTTGTCAGGAGCCATGATAGGTGAAACGCCCATTTCAAGGAAGCCCGGCTTCTCATACTGTGGCTCGTTTGCAGGATCTTCAAGATCCAGACCTTCGTGTGAAAGGTGCCAAAGGTTCTTGTCCTTTGAGTAGTTTGTTTCTCTGTTTATCTTCAGAGGAATGTTGTGAGCCTCAGCATACTCGATCTCCTGCTCTCTTGACTTAAGATCCCAGATTCTCCAAGGAGCGATTATCTGCATATCAGGAGCGAAAGCCTTGATAGCAAGCTCAAATCTAACCTGGTCGTTGCCCTTACCTGTGCAGCCGTGGCATATAGCGTCAGCACCCTCTTTGATAGCGATCTCAGCTATTCTCTTTGCAATGATTGGACGAGCAAATGAAGTGCCGAGGAGGTACTGGTTTTCATAAACAGCGCCAGCCTGTACTGTTGGATATACATAATCCTCGATGAACTCTTCTGTAAGATCCTCGATATAGAGCTTAGAAGCACCTGTCTTGATAGCCTTTTCCTCAAGACCGTCAAGCTCTGTGCCCTGACCAACGTTTCCTGAAACAGCGATTACTTCGCAGTTGTTGTAGTTTTCCTTGAGCCACGGAATGATGATAGATGTATCAAGTCCGCCGGAATAAGCAAGGACAACTTTTTTGATCTCTTTTGCCATAACAAAATTCCTCCATTGTATGTAGTAAGTATGTTTGTATAATATTTTTACGGCTTTCATGCCGATAAAATTATTATACACCTTTATACAGCATTGTCAAGTGCTTTTGCATAAAAATTTTATATTTATACACATTTTAAGGCTTTTTAATGTATATATTTAGACAATATACAATTTATTCTGTATAAACTTCAAAAGATATACATATCAAGTATTGTAACGGCATAAAATAAAACAGCTAAACCAAAAACACAAAAACAGCTTTACAAATACTTAATTCAATTATATCACTATTCTTCAAAAAAAGCAACACAAAAAAGCCCTGTTTAACGATTTTTGTACAATATTTCAGTGTTTTCAAGGGGTTGCAATTTCATAAGAAATGATATATAATATACTCAGACGTTTTCTATACGATATTGGTGTACAATAAGTATGATAAGTCTGACATAATACTGAAAGGCGGTAATGAAAATGAGCAGTTTCAACGGTTTCAAAGAGGTAACAGAAAAGCTTGACGCTATTGACTTCAATCCATACAAAAAGATAGGCAAGGAGTGGTTTCTTGTAACAGCAGGCGACGAGAGTGGCTGGAACACAATGACAGCTTCATGGGGCTTTGCAGGCGTTATGTGGGGAAAGAACACCTTCACCACAGTTATAAGACCACAGAGATATACAAAGGAATTTATCGACAAGGCAGAATATTTCACCATAAGCTTTTTCAAAGAGGAGTATAAAAAGGCACTTTCATTCTGTGGCTCACATAGTGGACGTGACTGCGACAAGGCAAAGGAAACAGGTCTGACCCCTGTGTTCGTGTCTGAAAACGGCGTGGAGGTAACAGCTTTTGCGGAAGCTGATATGGTGCTTGTGTGCAAAAAGGCTTATGTTCAGGAGATGAAGCCTGAGTGCTTTGTTGATACTGAAAACGATGAGAAATGGTATTCTGACAAGGATTATCACTATCAGTATATCGGCGAGATAGTAAAGGCATTTGTCAAGGAATAATCTAAGCATATCTGCAAAGGATAGGTAGTAATGGTACGTCTTAATGATGATAAAGAAATGGTAAAGAGCATAAAAGAGGGGCTTAAACGCACAGGTGGCTATTGTCCGTGCAGGATACAGCGCACAGAGGAAAACAAGTGTATGTGCAAAGAGTTCCGTGAGCAGATAGCCGACCCGAATTTTGAGGGCTTCTGCCATTGTATGCTCTATTACAAAAGCAAGGATTAGAAAAGGAGCTGTGAAAAATGTCAGTAAAGGTCATAACAAAGGATAATTTTGAAAACGAAGTAATGCACTCGGAAAAGCCTGTCCTGCTTGACTTCTGGGCAGCATGGTGCGGTCCGTGCAAAATGCTTTCACCGCTGGTGGATAAGTATTCTGAGGAGGACAGTTCTGTAAAGGTGGGGAAGGTCAACGTTGACGATGAAAACGAGCTTGCAGCCGCTTTCGGTATCTCGAGCATACCTGCCCTTTTTGTTGTGAAACATGGCAAGGTAGTTGCTTCAACTGTCGGCTATATGTCTGAGGAGGAGCTCAAATCTTTTGTGGCTTCGGCAAAGGCGAAGTAAAAACAGTTTATCATAACATAACAAAGCGTATGGGCGACCTGTGGTCGCCCATTTCTTTTGTTGTATCGTAATTGGGCTATGAATACCTAAGCTTTGTCCATAAAATCTCGGGTTTTGTCCACTTGAAAGATATGCGGTTTGCTGTTATAATCAAGTATAGAAAAAATAAAATTTCGGAGGTATCTTCTATGCTTGATAAAGTGAACAGTCATAATGTGTCGCTTCTTTCAGGACTTTTTCGTGAAAGAGCCGACCTTAACAGAAACTACCTTTTTGAGCTTGACTCCACTTGCCTTTTGCAGAATTTCTACCTAGAAGCAGGCGTTGTAATGCCGGGGCTTCAGGTGGCGAACGATCCTGAAGGAGCAAAGCTCCACTGGGGCTGGGAAGCTCCTACCTGCCAGTTGAGAGGTCATTTTCTCGGTCATTGGTTGTCTGCGGCGGCAGCTTATTGCGCTTCAAATGAGGATATTGAGCTTAAAGCAAAGCTTGATAAGATAATAAGCGAGCTTGCACGCTGTCAGAAGCTCAATGGCGGCGAGTGGATAGGCTCTATCCCTGAAAAGTATTTCGATTTGATGGCAAGAGGTCAGTATGTGTGGTCACCTCAGTATGTAATGCACAAAACTGTCATGGGTCTTACTGACGTGTATAAATACACAGGCAATGAGCAGGCTCTTGACGTTGTGGGCAAGCTTGCAGATTGGTATGTTCATTGGACAGACGAGATGCTGAAACGTTCACCCGACGCCATTTATAAGGGCGAGCAGGGCGGTATGCTCGAAGTCTGGGCTGACCTTTACGGCATAACAAAAGACGAAAAGTATATGAAGCTTGCCGAACGCTACAGCGGAAACTGCGTTTTCGATACTCTTGATAAGGGCGGCGACGCTCTCACAAACGACCACGCAAACGCAGGTATCCCGCTTTCTCATGGTGCGGCAAGAATGTATGAGATAACAGGGGATGAAAAGTGGAAAACGCGCACAGAGAGATTTTTCAAGTGCGCTGTCACAGACCGTGGAACATACGCCACAAGCGGTGCAAACTCAGGTGAGTTCTGGGTGCCACCTCATCAGCAGGGTCATTTCCTTGGTGCGTCAGATCAGGAGTTTTGCACTGTATACAACCTCGTAAGAACTGCCGACTACCTCTTCAAGTGGACAGGTGACACAAAGTATGCAGATTATATCGAGCGTTGCCTTTATAACGGCTTCCTTGCACAGCAGAACGCTTCTACCGGTATGCCAACATATTTCCTGCCTCTTAAACACGGCTCAAAGAAAAAATGGGGCAGCAAGACCCACGATTTCTGGTGCTGTCACGGAACAATGGTGCAGGCTCAGACTCTTTATCCTGACCTTGTCTATTTTACAGACAGTGAGGGCGTTATTGTCAGCCAGTATATACCTTCAAAGGCTGATATCACAGTATCAGACAAGCCTGTTCATATTGAGCAGACAACTGATATGAAAAACTACAACAGCCAGACTTTCTTTGACGAACATTCTGACTTCACAATGTCACGCTGGTCAATGAAGTTCACAGTAAGCTGTGAAGAAAAGACAGCTTTTGTTCTGAAGCTTCGCCTGCCTGAATGGGTAAGCGGTGAGCCTGAAGTGACAGTGAACGGCAATGCAGTAAAGGCTGAGATCGCAAACGGCTATATAAAGCTGGCAGGTGAGTGGCAGAACGACACAGTTGGTCTTTTCTTCCCGTCAGAAATAAGAATGGAGCGTCTTGAAGATATGCCATACCTTGCGGCAGCAGTTGACGGGCCGATAGTTCTTGCAGGCATAACAGGCTGTGACTGCGGTCTACACGGTGACTACTCAAAGCCTGCCGATATTTTCGAGCCACAGATAGAACACACCTACAGCACATTCCCATGGAAGCAGAACGAGTATATCACAAAGAGACAGGAATATAACATCACATTCAAGCCACTTTACGACGTTATGGACGAGGAATACACAGTTTATTTCTCTGAGAAGAAGTAAGTTTTTATCAAACCTCCTGTAGGTGCAACCAGTGTCCGCTCACTTGTTTTATCAACCTTTAGTTAATATAAAATAAAGGCGATACCGCACAAAAAGCCGTGTGGTATCGCTTCTTTTATTTACTGTTTATATTCCTTTTCCTAAATGCCTCACGATATTGCATAGGCGTCATGCCCTCAAGCTTGCGAAAGGTCCTCATAAAGTATTTTTCGTCAAAAAAACCGCTTGAATAGGCGGTTTCCTTTATACTTATGCCCTCCGTTTCAAGAAGCCTTTTGGCGATGTCTATTCTAGTGCGGCTTAGATATTTTATAAGCGTACAGCCTGTTTCCCTCTTGAAGATAAGGGAAAGATATTCAGCGTTGTAGTGAAAATGCCGTGCTATCATCTCTGCCGTGAGCTTTTTCTGACAGTTCGATCTTATCCATTGGCAGATGTTGTATATCTTCGGGGATATCTCATGTTCATTCCCAGCGGCAAGATATTGCTGTGTTATCTCCATAAGAAGCATTGAAAGTGTGCAGACAGGGAGCATTTCAGTGTAAAGCCTTTCCTGTCGCTGATAGTCAAGAAGCTGTCTGAAAATGATGCTCACACGTCCAGGGTCTGCGGCGGTGAAATGCTCAGGGATAACGTATGCAAAGCCGCTCTCAGGGCAGCTTTCTCCACGGGTTTTCGGAGCAGAGAAGTGTACCCACATATATGAAAGCCTGCCTGCGCATGGCTTTGTGCCCCAATGTTCTGTGCCGGAGGGCAGGAGGACATATTCTCCCGGACACACGGCAAGATCGGTGTCGTTCATTGTGATAAAAAGCGTCCCCTCTGTCACAAAAATAAGCACATCACAGTTAAGCGTTCTCCTGATGTGCAGAAAACCGCCATCATTCTCAAGACAGCCGCAGGTGAAAAACCTAGGTTGTGGGCATTTTTCGTATATATTGAGCATTTTCTCACCCCTTTTTATCTGATTATATCACATCTTTTGCATTTTGTCACTAGGGCAAAAATAAAAGCCCTGCAAAACGCAGAGCTTTTAAATATGTTGCTTTAGGTATTATCTGTAATATATTGTAGGGGCTTGAGAATTATTTTACACTTTGAAAACAATGCCAAGCTTCGAGATCCTATCTCTCCTCACGGAAATAATTTATACCGCAGGATTGTGGCTGTGAACGCTCTCTTGATTTTTTCACTGAAGTGATGATAAGAACAAGAGCCGTTACAAGGTATGGGAGCATATCAAAGAATGACTCAGGAACAGTGAAGCCGAGGTTTTTCGGGAAGTAGTATTTCAGCACCATGAATGCACCAAAAATATACGCTCCGTAAATAGCCCTTGCAGGATTCCATACAGCAAAGATAACAAGCGCTACAGCTATCCAGCCAAGACCGTTCACGCTGTTTGCCATCCAAACACCGCCGTTTATTACCATTGAGCAGAACGCTCCGCCTATTCCGCATATTCCTCCACCGATAAGAACGTTTATGTATTTGTATTTCACAACGCTTATTCCCACAGCGTCCGCAACAGCAGGATTCTCACCGATAGTTCTAAGGTTAAGACCCACTTTAGTCTTTTTCAGATAGATAAACATTATCACAGCGATAACAATGCTCAGATATGTGAAAATGTTCTGTGAGAAAAGCACCTCTCCAAGAACAGGTATCTTGCTGAGAAGCGGTATGTCAATGTTTTTCAGACTGCTCATCACTCCGTCAGGCAGTTTGAGGTTGCCTGTAGGTGAAGCGGATATCATCTGCTCGCCTATGAAGTTTGAAAGTCCCGTGCCGAATATAGTCAGTGTAAGACCTGTTACGTTTTGGTTCGCCATCATTGTTATGGTAAGAAAAGCATAGATAAGGGAAACAAGCGCACCCATAAGAAATGCCGCAAGTATGGAAAGCCAAAGGCTTCCTGTCTTGTATGCTACCATAAAGCCTGCACAAGCGCCCATTGCCATTGTTCCCTCAACGCCAAGGTTAAGGTGTCCCGCCTTTTCGTTTTGTATCTCTCCTACTGTGCCGAAAAGCAGAGGAGTACCCATATATACCGCATGGGCAAGGAATGAAATAAGTCTAGTCATTTTTCCTGCCTCCTCTTGTTACAAATCTGTATCTGATGAAGAACTCACAGCCAAGCACGAAGAACAGGATTATTCCCTGCAAAACGTCCGAGCAGTAAGGTGAAAGAACAAATTCAGACGATACCACAGTGCTGCCCTTTTCAAGGACTGCGAATAAGAATGACACCACAAGTATGCCGAATGGATTGAGGTTTGCAAGCCATGCAACTATGATAGCCGTGAAGCCTACTCCGCCTGCAACAGATGTTGAAAGTGTGTGTTCTGTTCCGCAAGCCTGCACCATTCCTGCGATACCGCAGATAGCACCGCTCAAAAACATCGTTCTTATCATTATCTTGCTAGGGCTCATGCCTGCATATCTTGCAGTTGCGTGGCTGTCTGATACTACAGTTATCTCGTAGCCCTGCTTTGTGTATTTAAGATAGATAAATACCAATACCACAAGCACCAGACCTATCAACCAGCCTATCTGCACACCGCCCAGCGAGTCAAGCCATGCGTTAAGGTCAAATCTTGCTATCTTAGGATATCCCTTTGACTCAGGATCCTGCCATGCGCCCTTTGTGAGCCAATCTATAACGTAAAGTGCGATATAGTTGAGCATAAGGGTGAGCAAAGTTTCGTTTGTGTCGAATTTTGCCTTGAAAAATGCAGGGATAATGCCGTACAGTCCTCCGCCTATCATCGCCGCAACGAACATCACAATGAAAAGCAGATAGTGAGGCATATCGTAATGATAAAGAGCGAAGTATGAAGCGAAAACTCCGCCCATTATTATCTGACCCTCTGCACCGATATTCCAAAACTTCATCTTAAACGCAAGCGTAATGCCAAGAGAAGATATAAGAAGCGGTATCATTATCTTTATGGTTTCTTTGAACGGCATAAAAGGGCTTGCGGCGTTCTTGCCGATAAAAGCACCCTTTACCATTTTCGCATAGTATGAAAACGGATCTTTGCCAAGAATAAGAATGAATATTCCGCCTGCACAAATAGCCAGAAGCACCGACAGAAGCCTTATGATAAGCTTTTGCTTGTTTGAGCGTTCAGCACGCTTGGCTATTCTTATAAGAGGCTCTTTTTTTATAATATCAGCCAATGCCCAGCACCTCCTCCATTGTCGAGCCTGTCATCATCATGCCTACCTGTTCCTTTGTGACCTTTTTGGCGTCACAAATACCTGTTATCTTGCCGTGACAAAGCACCATTATCCTGTCGCAAAGCTCCAGAAGAACGTCAAGGTCCTCGCCTATGAAAAGCACAGCCGTGTTCTTTTTCTTCTGCTCGTTAAGAAGCGAGTATATAAGATATGATGAGTTGATGTCAAGTCCACGAACAGGATATGCGGTTATGAGCAGGTCAGGCTCACTGTGTATCTCTCGTCCAAGCAGGACCTTCTGAACGTTTCCGCCCGAAAGCATTCTTACAGGAAGTTCCGTTGACGGAGTTTTTATTTCAAGCTTTTCTATAAGCTCCTTTGAAAGCGCCTTAGCAGGCTTTCTGTCTACAAAGCAAAGCTTGCCCTGCTTGTATGTTTTAAGAAGCATATTGTCCGTCATACCCACCGAAGCGATAAGACCCATTCCAAGTCTGTCCTCAGGGATAAAGCTCATGCTTATGCCGAGATTTATTATCTCCTTAGGTGTCTTGCCTATGATGTTCTCCTTGTTGTAAAGCACTGCGCCCTTTTCTATCTTCTGAAGCCCTGCGATAGTCTCGCAAAGCTCTTTCTGACCGCTTCCTGCAATGCCTGCCACACCAAGTATCTCGCCCCTGTTTATAACAAAGCTTACGTCATCGAGAGCAATGCTTCCCTCAGAGTTCTTTACCGTCAGATCGACTACATTAAGTATCGGCTTTACGTTCACAGGTTCAGGTCTTTCTATTGAAAGCTCCACCGCCTTGCCTACCATAAGCTCAGTGAGCTGTTTTTCACTGCTCTCTGCTGTGTTTACAGTTTCAACGCTCTTGCCCTTTCGCAGTATGGTCACTCTGTCAGATATATCCATTACCTCGCCCAGCTTGTGGGTGATGATAATGATAGCACAGCCCTGAGCTTTCATTTTTCTCAGGATGTTGAAAAGCTTTTCAGTTTCCTGCGGAGTAAGAACCGCCGTAGGCTCGTCAAGAATAAGTATTTTAGCACCCCTGTAAAGCACCTTCAGTATCTCAACTGTCTGCTTTTCACTGACGGACATATTGTATACCTTTTTGTCAGGGTCAACTTCAAGACCAAGCTGTTCAGATATCTTTTTTATCTCATCTCTTACAGCGCCCTTGCTCTTAAGCTTGCCCTTTGTGCCTGCCACAATGTTGTCTGCGGCGGAGAACACCTCCACAAGCTTGAAGTGCTGATGTATCATGCCTATGCCAAGTTCGATAGAATCCATAGGTGAATTTATCGCCTCAGGCTTGCCGGCAATGTAGATATTGCCCTTGTCAGGGTGATAGATACCCGAAAGCATATTCATCAACGTGGTCTTTCCTGATCCGTTTTCGCCCAGCAGTGCAAGTATCTCACCGTATTTTACTTCAAGATCAATGCCGTCGTTTGCAACCACGCTGCCGAAAACTTTTGTTATACCGCTGCATTTTACAGCGATCTCAGCAGATATTTCTTCACTCATACTTTCAGCTCCTTTTTATGAACTTCCTTAGATTTGCTAATGTCATCAGAAACCGACAGCAGAATTACCTGCTGCCGTATGCTCATATCATTAACAAAACAGGCGGCAACCTGCACCGCCCGTATAAATGTTTTGTTATGCTGTTAAGCCTTATTACTTGACCTCAACGTTCTTGAAGTACCAGTTGATTCCGCCTGTGATAGTAGCGTCGTCAAGAGTTTTGCCCTCTTCACCAACTGTTTTGCCGTCGTTTGTTTCGATAACGCCGTCAAATACGTTGAATGAGCCGTCTTCGATCTTAGCCTTAGCCTCGTCAACAGCCTTCTGCATATCCTCTGTGCAGATATCCATGTTCAGAGGAGCGATGTCTACAAGACCGTCAGCCATGCCGCCGTAGTAGTTCTCACACTTCCAGTTGCCATCTACGATCTGCTTTACCTGATATGTGTAGTATGCAGACCAGTTCCAAAGAGTTGAAGTAAGTGTAGCCTTAGGAGCGTCCTTAGACATATCTGTGTTGTAGCCTACGCCCCACTTGCCTGCGCTTTCAGCCTCGAGCTGTGGGTTAGGTGTGTCGCAGTGCTGAGCGATAACGTCGCAGCCCTCAGAAAGAAGAGCCTTTGCAGCGTTTGTTTCCTCTGTTGGTGAATACCAGCTGTTTGTTACCTTTACATAAACCTTAGCGTCAGGATTTACAGAATAAACGCCCATTGCGAAAGCGTCGATACCGCCTGTGCACTCAGAGTTCTCGCTGCCCATAGCGGAAACGTAACCGATAAGATTTGACTCTGTCTTCATACCTGCAACGATACCGGTGAGATATCTTGCCTGATAAATTCTTCCGAAGTAGTTGTTAAGGTTCTTGCCGTTGTTCTTGTAGCCTGTGCCGTGGCAGAAATAAACGTCAGGATATTCCTCAGCGAGGGATTCCATTTTGTCCATATAGCCCCAGCTTGTGCCGAAGATGATGTTGCAGCCTTCCTCGATGCACTCACGGATAGCTGTTTCTGTAGCAGCAGGGTCGCTGTCTGATACGTTGTTCTTTCTTACGATCTGATCGTCTTTAAGTCCAAGCTCCTTCTGCATACCAACGATACCCTGATCGTGAGCATATGTGTAGCCTGAACCGTCGGCAGGGTTGCCGATGTGTATAACACCGATCTTTACAGTGTCATAGCTGAGAGTTGTCGTCTGCTTGTCAGCCGACTTCTGTGATGCTTCGTCCTTAGCAGATGTACAAGCTGTAAGAGCTGTTACAGCAAGAGCCGCAGAAAGAACGAGCGCAAGAATACGTCTTACCTTCATGTTTGATCTTCCTCCATAAAATATTTATTGGTAACGCCTTGTGCGTTAGTCCCTGAAAGTGATAGTGCCGTTGTCCATAGAGTCAACGATAGCAAGAGATTCGAGCTTTACACCCATGTCACGGATAGTCTTTCCGCCAACCTGGAAGCCCTTTTCGATAACGATACCTGCTCCCGCAAGCTCAGCCCCTGACTGCTTTACAATATCTATAAGTCCCATAAGCGCACAGCCGTTAGCAAGAAAATCGTCTATAATAAGCACCTTGTCACCCTTGCCGAGATATTTTTCAGATACCATTACGTCATATGTAACGCCCTTTGTGTAGGACTTTACTTGAGTAACGAACATTTCGCCGTCAAGATTTTTGCTGAGAGTTTTCTTTGCAAAAATAACAGGGCAGTTGTTAAAATGCTGTGCCGCAATGCAGGCAATGCCGATACCGGATGACTCGATAGTGAGTATCTTGTTTACGCCTGTTCCTGCAAATCTCTTTGCAAACTCCTCACCGATATCGTTGAAAAGCTTGACGTCCATTTGGTGGTTAAGGAATTTATCGACTTTGAGAACGTTTCCTTCCTTTACTACTCCGTCCTTAAGAATACGCTGTTTTAAAATTTCCATGATCTTTTCCTCACGATACAAAAAATAGTTAAATATATTATTTTACATCAAAAAACAACTATATAAGAAAATTATACTACACTTTCGACGATTATTCAATTGCTATGACACGTTAAAAGTTTAACATTCTATTAATTTTCAACGTTCTTTTCTATATTGTGCAATAAAAAAATCCGCCTGAGATCTCAGACGGATAAAAGTTTTATTTTTCTTTTACTTTTCTTGAAGCTATCTTAGCCGTGTTCGGCATACAGAGCATCGCAGCGGAGCTTTCGTAAATTGTGACATATATAGGAGAGTTCGTCAAATTGCAGAAAATAAGGTTTTTCGTGTCACAGTCATAAAACTCCATAAGCTCGCTGTCGATATAATATCTCCCCAGCGTATCCCATAAATCCAGCTTTTCCTCGCTTTCCGCAAGCCCCACAGAATCAATGACCAGCCCAACGGTCACATATGCAAAAACAGGCACTACCATATCTTCATTTTTGTAGAACATCTTGTTTCCATGTGGGTCAGTGCCGTAATAGCATATAACAAGAGTATCTTCAGGTAACTCATTTGCAACGTCAGCCTGTTCATTATCACAAAGCCTCTGGCAGATCGTGAAAAATTTATCAAGCTGTGCCCTGAGCTTTTCTCTCTGCATTTTAGCTGTTTCAGCAAGCTCACTGCTTCCTGTTTTTTGTGCGGCATTTTCAGCAATATCGCAGTCAAAATAATCGCTTGGCGTTTTAAGCTCATAAACGTTGTTTATTGTTTTGGCAAAAAGCTTTCCGTCCTCAGAGTATACCGAGGTCACAGGAGAACTGCGTATGAATTTTCCGTCAGGGAACTTTTGACTGCCATATACAAGACCTTGAACGCAGTAAAACACTGTGTCGTCCGTGATAGGGTCAGGGAAACAGCTTTGAGCCGTGTTTGGATATGAAAAAAGCGAATTTTTCAAATTTCTTATTGCCACACGCCACTTGTCAAGATACATTTTTTCTCCCTCGCTTTCAGCATTCATACCTATATAATATCAGATAGTGTATATTTTGTCAATAAAGCTGACTGCTTAACAAGAGAAAAAAGTCCTCCGTTTATCTCAGAGGACTTTTCAAATCATTTAGTTCGGCTGAAATATTTTTCGTTTGCACTGCCTGAAATATTGATCTTTATAAGATTGGTCGTTCTCAGGCGTACCAGCTCATCTATATACGGCTTCATAACAAAGTCGGAAACTCTGTTCTTCAATTTTGTCATGCCTTTAAGTACGCCGTGAGCCTGGGTTATAGCAATAACAGGAAGTCTTCTTTCATCAATGTCAAGAGGAAATTCATCGTCCTTGGAAATAAGCTGTATGTCAAAATAAATAAGGTCGATATCCTCGTTAAGAAGAAGCTTTTTTCCTGCCTGAATGGTTTCTGCAGTGAAAACAGTATTTTCCTGAGAAAGTATCTCTTCTAGCTGACAGCGTGCGTCGCTGTTGTTGCTGACGATAAGGATCTTGTGCTTTCGGTCTATTTCATCTTGGATATAGTTCTTATAGTCGTTTATGCGTTTATCCGTCAACACCATGTCGGTCACGTCCGTGAAATACGCTATAAGTACAGAGCTTACACCCATTTCGCTGACAAATCGTAAATGCGTCTTGAACCAGTGCTTCCTGCCGTTTATCTCGTGCATACTGAGAACACATTCTGCTCTGTCCTTGCTCTCTATTGCCTTGTTTACAGAGCTTTTGAATTTCTCTTTGCATTCGCTGTCAATGCAGTTCATAACATTGAGTTTGCCGTACACACTGCTGTCATAGCCGTATTTTTGTAAAAACGCCTTGTTTGAACATACCATTACCACTGTGCCGTCCGGAAAACATTCATATATCGTAGCAGGCTGGTCGATGCTGTCGATATATGCCAGCAATCCTCCGCTCTTGCCCCACAGCAGGTCGTTTACTGATGTCCCGTTCTCAGGCACAGGCTGTTCCTCCTGATCTGAGATAAGCTTTTCATACTCTGCCACAGGCAAAGGCTTTGAAAAATAGAAGCCCTGAATGTAGTCACAGCCTACGCTTTTCAGAAATTCTACCTGCTCCGCTTTGTCAACGCCTTCTGCTATAACAGGGATATTGAGCCATTTGGCCATTCTGATAACAGAAGAAATTATAGTTTCTGCACGGCCGTCATACTTTGCCTTGAACATGAACATCATGTCCATTTTTAGCATATCCACCTGAACATCTTTGAGTACGTTCAGGGAAGAATAGCCACTGCCAAAATCGTCCATGAGGATAGTAAAGCCATTATTTCTGAGCTGGCTAGTGATATCATCTATCATTACATTGTCGTCAGTATAAACGCTTTCCGTTATCTCGATGTTGAAATACTTAGGCTCAACGTCATACTTTTTCGTAAGTTCGATTATTATTTTTGAAAGATTAGGGTTGTAAAGGTTTACCCTTGAAACGTTTACAGAAACAGGGAAGAGCGGAACTCCGCTGTCTTTCCATTCCTTGAGCTGTTTGCATACGCATTCCCATATGTAGAAATCAAGCTTTGAGATAAAGCCGTTCTTCTCAAATATCGGGATAAACACACCAGGTGAGATAAATCCCTTGGTAGGGTGTATCCACCTTGCAAGAGCCTCCGCACCCACAGGCTTGTTTGTCTTTACGTCGTATTTAGGCTGATAGTAAGGTACGAACTCATTATTTTCAAGAGCGTCGCTCATTTCATTTATTATATTCTGCTCATTTTCAATAGAAAGCCGCATTTTGTCATCATAAAAAGCATAGCTTTTCATATAATGCCCTTTTACAGTTTTAGCGGCAAGAGCGGCACGGTCGCACATGAAGGATATTGGCAGGCTTCTGTCAGTCACCACATAAACGCCGTAAACGATCATGATGTTATAGCTTGCGGACAGTTTTTTCATGTTTTCAACAGCCTGCTCTATCTGCTTTACTGTTTCTTCCTTGCCCTGATAAGGGGTGAAGATACCGAAAACGTCAGCGTCTATCCTACCGAAGGTACAGCATTCCATTGTTTTTGCAAAATCTCTTATACGTTTTGCAACATGCTTTAGCAGTCTGTCTCCATACGCAGTGCCGAAAAATGAATTTATAAGCTTGAAACGGTCGATATCTAGTCTTAGAAAAGCGAACTGCTTGTCAGGATTAGCCTTAAGAAGTGCCTTTGACGCACTGAAAAATTTATTCTTTGAATATATCTCCGTAAGAGGGTCGTAGTTCATAACGTTATTAAGCTCTTTGAGCAGCGATACCTGACTTCTTGCGATAACGTTTTTGAGCCTTAGCTTTATAATATCAGCGTCATAAGGCTTTGGAACAAAGTCCCACGCACCGCTTTCAAGCACCTTTTTTTCAGTGTCTCTGTCTGATTTTTCTGTTAGTATAATAACAGGTATCTGAGATAAGGTTTTATCCTGCTTTATTTTATCCATGAACTCATATCCGTCCATTTCGGGCATTATGATGTCCAGTATTATAGCGTCAACTTTTTTATCCTGTTTTTTTAGCTTTGTAAGAGCCTGTATGCCATTTTCTGCTTGGATCACAGAATAGTCAGAATGTAGTATGTCGCAAAGTATAGATCGGTTCGTTGTGCTGTCGTCAACGACAAGCACGGTTTTCTGTATGTCCATTTGCAGCTCCCTTCTGTCATATGGCAGTTTAATATAACGTCTTCATATCATAAGTATACAACATGTCGGTAGGATTTTCAATATTTTTTATCAGTGCTTGCAGACTTTTTGGATTATTCGTTATAAATAGCTATTTTTGATTATCCAAGATACAAATAATTTGGTACTGTTTGCACAAGCCGTACTATTTATTATGACAAAGCTTTTCCGTTTTTGGCATCATCACAAGCAGAAGTATGAAGAAAAATGCAAGATAAACGGGCATAAGCTTAAGGCTCGCATGGTTTGCGATAAGCCCGAAAACAGGGGGCATGAAGGTCGCCCCTGCAGGGAAGAGATAAATCAGCCCTGCCCGAAATCAAATCTCTTGTAAAGCTTTTGTATCTTAGAAGCGATGACGATAGGCGGATAACCACCGCTTATGACATAGTGTGAGTGGGCAAGATATAAAGGTCTTCGATAGTCAAACCGCTCTAAAAGCTGTTCTCTGGTGGAGTTGTAAGCGATAGGTCTGTTAGGGTCGTTTTTTATGCGTCCGTAGCAGGTGTTGAAATATGTGTCGATAAAGACCACCATGCCCGATCTTTTAGCCACCTTGCCGTTCTCCTCCGAAAGCAATGCTCCGCCGCCTGTTGCAACAACGCCGCCAATGTCAGCAAATGCTGCAAGAGCCTCGGTTTCAAGCTTCCTGAAATGCTCCTCACCGTATTTGTCGAATATTTCAGGTATGCTCATTCCTGCCGTATTTTCGATATACTTGTCAAGGTCAACGCACTGACAGCCCATTTTTTTCGCCAAGATCTTTCCCACAGTAGATTTTCCGCAGCCCATAAAGCCGCACAAAAATATTGGTCTCATATTTACTATCCTTATTATAATGTATTTTACTTAAAATCCTTCTCCACAGCGATCTCCATTTCGTCTATGATAGATTGAACTTCCTCGTCTGTGTATTCGTCGCCGTCCCATATCTCGTGAGCGGAAACCGCCTGCCAAACTAGCATTGCCATGCCTCCGACAGCGTTCTTGCCCATAGCCTTGGCTTTCTGCATGAGCAAAGTCTCACGAGGGTTGTATATAACGTCAAATACCGCACCGCTCGCCTTTATAACTTCATCAGGAACAGGGCAGGCGTTTGTCTTAGGATACATTCCCACAGGGCAAGCGTTCATAAGCAGCTCGTAGTGAACGTCGGTCGGTATCTCAGTGTTTAGAACAATAGTTATCCTAGCGTCAGACTTCATAGCCTTTATTTCTTTCTCTACCTGCTTAGCCAAAGGCATATCGCTCTCCAGTACCGCAATGTAAAGGTCAGCCCCGGCAAGAGCCGCCTCAATTGCCATCATTCTGCCTACTCCGCCGCAGCCTATAAGCAGTATCTTTCCCGTGAAGTCGATATTCATTGCACGAACAGTCCTGAGAAAGCCGTCGCAGTCAGTGTTGTAACCAACGTGCCTGCCGTTTTTGTTGTCAACGCAGTTTACAGAGTGATAACGCTTTGCCGATTGGTCAAGCTCATCAGTGTAGTCGATAATGCCTATCTTGTGGGGAATAGTGATGTTGTAGCCGTTAAGAGAATTAAGATACTCCGCCTTGTCCTTAAGCTCCTCAGGCTTTACCTCCAGTATCTCGTACTCGTATTCACGGTTTTTTAGTTCAAAAAGCCTGGCGTGAATAGGCGGCGACATAGTGTGTTTAAGCGTTTCTCCAAGTATAGCGTATTTTCTTGACATTTTACATTCCTTCTTTATAAAAAATTTCCGCATATTAATAATGTATATCTGTAGGGGCAACTTGCAATTTATTGCACAAATCTTAATAACCGCACAATGTACAGTAGGGGCGAACAGTGTTCGCCCGCATTGTCGCCTGAAACTGTTTCGGCAGGATAATTGCCTTTTACAGCCTTATAGTTATCTCACGGTTAGTAGGTATATACCTGCGTATCTTTACCCCCGTCAGCTCAAACATTTTCTTAGAAGCCTTAACTCCGTCAGTGTCAGCGTATTTGTCTTCCCAGTAAACGACTTCCTTTATGCCGCTTTGAATGATAGCCTTTGCACATTCGTTGCATGGAAAAAGTGAAACATATATCTTGGCATTCTGTAAGCTTCCTGCCGCATGGTTGAGAATGGCGTTAAGTTCGGCATGACACACAAATGGATATTTCGTGTCAAGAAACTCTCCGTTCCTGTCCCACGGCATCTCATCATCAGAACACCCGGTAGGCATACCGTTGTAGCCTACTGACAATATCTTGTTGTCCTGAGAAACTATGCAAGCCCCTACCTGCGTGTGAGAATCCTTGCTCCTCTGTGCAGATAGCAGTGAAATGCCCATAAAATATTCGTCCCATGATATGTAGTCATTGCGTTTCATTTTATACACCGCCTTTTATCAGGTATCTTCATCATCAATGTCTGATATGCTCAGCATTGTCACCTTGCCGTCATCATCAAAAAAGAAAGTCGCCCAAAAGCCCCTCTTCTTGTATTTCCATGCGTCTGCGTCAGGACTGTCAGGCTCTCCGAAAACTTTTTTGACTTCCGTCTTGTCATCACCGCATTTTACCCCTGCAATGCTCATTCCCTTTTTATCGGAACTGCTTTGCGCCGCACTTATCTGACGTATCTTCGACTTCCTGTCAATATTGTCAACACTGTCCGCTTCTACCTTAACAGTGCCTATTATACTGCCGTCCTGCATAAGCGCCACCGAGAATATCCCCTTGCCGTTTGAGTTCCCCGAAAAAGGATAATCCAGCGTGTATTCATATTCCTCGCCAATATCGTCCAGAGTGCATGGTATCTGTATATCCTTGCCGTTTATCTTTATCTCCCACGCACATTTTCCACAGGCACTCAGACAAACAAGCATTGCCACCGCCAATGCCAACAGCAAAGCCCTTTTCATAGCCTTTTTCATTTTTCTCCCCTCGATATTTTAGCTCAGAGAAGCAAGAGCCTTTTCCATTGTGGCATTGTTCTCAATGTTCACAGCGTTCTTGCCCTTGAGAGTTTTCTTTACAAGACCGGTAAGCACCTTGTTAGGACCAAGCTCGATAAAGTTCTCATAGCCTGCCTTTTCCATTTCTGCAAGCTCAGAAGTGAACTTAACGGGTGAAACGATGTGCTTGGCAAGCATATCAGGCATAGCAGAAAAGTCTTCAAGCTTTGTTCCAAGAACGTTTGAGTAGAAATCAACGTTTGCAGTCTTGAACTCAACTGTCTTTGCAGTTTCAATAAATTCATCAGCCGCACTCTGCATGAGTTTTGAGTGGAAAGCAGACGCAACATTGAGCTTTATAGCCTTTTTCTTCATCTCCGCAAACTTTGCCGCAGCCGCCTCGCAAGCCGCAGTATCACCAGCGATAACTGTCTGAACGGCTGAGTTGTAGTTTACAGGAACAACATAGCCCTCTGTTTCCTCGCATATCTTCTCGACCTCTTCAGCAGGCAGACCGATTATAGCATACATTGAGCCACTGTTGGCCTCTGCGGCTTTCTGCATTGCAGCCGCTCTCGCCTTGATGAGCTTGAAGCCGTCCTCAATAGTTACAACGCCTGCGGCTACCATAGCAGCATATTCGCCCAGTGAGTGACCTGCTACGCCGTCAAATGTGATGCCCTCAGCCTTTGCGGCTTCAAAAGCGGCAAGTGAGCAAGCCATTATAGCAGGCTGTGAATTTACAGTTTTGTTAAGCTCAGTGTCAGGACCGTCAAATGTTACCGCTCTCAGGTCATATCCCAGCACCTTTTCCGCTGTGTCGAAAACCGCATTTGCAGCATCATACTTTTCGCAAAGCTCCTTAGCCATTCCTACATACTGTGAGCCCTGACCTGAAAACAAAAAAATATTTTTTGACATAAAATTTTACTCCTTTGTGGTTAAATTTATACATAGCCGCCTGATAATATCAAAGCCGCCTTATCTCATATCTGTAAATTTTTGAAAGTTATCTCCGCTCAATTATTGTTTTATGATTTAATTTTTGCAAGATATTTTCAAAAATAGACACATAATATTAACTAACGCCCTAAAACTTGTGAAAAATTCTCTAAATGTTTAAATTCATCAAGAGTTGTTCATAATTTGTTATTGACGTATCTAAAAAAACAGTTTATAATTATAATGTTATGATATGTGTTATATAGTTAAAAAATTAACTAATTATATTTTGATATAATATATTTTGACTTGCTCCATAGGAACAAGAACATTATAGCACAAATTACGGAAATATACAATATATAATATAGAATTTTCAGGAGGAAAAATCAGTGGGAAGTAAAGTAACAGGCGTAAAGATCAAGGGCATAGGCAAATATGTGCCTGAAATGGTCGCAACAAACGAGGATTTCACAAAGATCGTTGAAACAAGCGACGAGTGGATAACTCAGAGAACAGGCATCAAGCAAAGACACATCACAAATGGCGAGCCTACATACTATCTTGGAGCAATGGCGGCAAAGGCTGCAATGGCTGACGCAGGAGTAAAGGCAGAGGATATCGGCCTTATTATTGCCACAACAGTAACAGGGGATTATTTCACTCCGTCACTTTCCTGCCTTATCCAGAGAGAGATAGGCGCGATAGGCTGTATCGCATTTGACCTTAACGCTGCTTGTGCAGGCTTTGTTTACGGCTTTGATACCGCAAAGAGATATCTCCAGACAGGCGACGGAATAAAGACCGTTCTCTTGGTGGCTTCTGAGGAGCTTTCAAAATTCGTTGATTATACCGACCGTTCTTCCTGCGTGCTTTTCGGTGACGGCGCAGCCGCTTTCGCCCTTGAAACAGCAGAGGATACTACATACTCAAGCTTCCTTGGCGCAGACGGAAACGGTGCAAAGTATCTTGCTTCCCGTGCTTTGAAGTCTGAGAACGCTTTCAGAACTAATAGCGAGGAATTTGATATGGATATGCCTGAAACGAAGGATTATTTCTTCAAGCAGGACGGCAAAGAGGTCTATAAGTTTGCCACAAAGGCACTTCCAAACGCCGTTGAGCAGGCTTGTGCAAAGATAGAAATTTCCCCTGATGACCTTGATTGGATAGTGCCGCATCAGGCAAATATAAGAATAATCGAAACTGCCGCAAAGCACCTTGGCGTTTCAATGGACAAGTTCCCGGTATATATCGACCGCTATGGAAACACATCTTCCGCATCTATCCCTATCGCATTTTGCGACGCAGTTGCAGAAGGCAGGATAAAAAGAGGCGACAAGGTTTGTCTTGTAGGCTTCGGCGGTGGACTTACTTATGGTGCGGCTGTTTTCGAGTATTGATGATCAATATACAGTTTATATTCGGTACATAATAAATTGTTATTATGTATTATGGCATAAAATTTGCTTTTGACAATAAGGAGAACTACTATGACTACTACAAAGACAAGAATAACTGAACTTTTGGGTATAAAATACCCTATCTTTCAGGGCGGTATGGCTTGGATAGCTGAGCATACTCTCGCTTCCGCAGTTTCAAACGCAGGCGGACTTGGCATAATCGCAGGCGGCTCTGCACCTATCGACTACCTGAGAGATCAGATAAGACAGACAAAGGCGGCTGTAAACGGCAAGCCTTTCGGTGTTAATATCATGCTCATGAGCCCTAATGCCGACGACCTCGCTCAGCTCGTTATAGACGAGGGCGTACCTGTCGTAACAACAGGTGCAGGCAACCCAGGCAAGTATATGGCTGCATGGAAAGAAGCAGGCATAAAGGTGATACCTGTCGTTCCGTCAGTTGCTCTTGCAAAGAGAATGGAAAGAGCAGGCGCTGACGCTGTTATTGCAGAGGGCACAGAGTCAGGCGGACATATCGGTGAGAACACAACCATGTGTCTTGTACCACAGGTAGTTGACGCAGTTGAGATACCTGTTATCGCCGCAGGCGGAATAGCAGACGGCAGAGGAATAGCCGCTTCATTCATGCTTGGCGCAGAGGGCGTACAGCTCGGCACACGTTTCCTTGCCGCAGATGAGTGTCAGATAAACCCTGTTTATAAGGAGCTTGTTGTAAAGGCTAAGGATACAGACAGTATCGTAACAGGCAGATATACAGGTCACCCATGCAGAAACGTTAAGACAAAGTTCTCAAAGAAGCTTGCAAGCGGCGAAGCAAACGGCACAATCACACCTGAGGAGTTTGAGGAGATAACCCTCGGTTCACTGAGAAAAGCCGTTCAGGACGGCAACCTTGAGGAGGGTTCTTTCCTCTGCGGAGCTATCGCAGGCATGGTAAAGAAGGTCGAGCCTGCAAAGGATATGATAGAGGAAATGTTCACAGAAGCAGAAAAGCTTCTCGGCAAGTAAAAGACGGAGGAAGATAAAATGGCAACAGCATTGATAACAGGTTCCGCAAGAGGAATAGGTGCAGCAATAGCACTCAGACTTGCAAAGGACGGCTATAATATTGCTCTCAACGACATCTCTGAGGCAATGTTTCAAGATAACGATATAATGGATAAGATAAAGGCAGAGGGTGTAGAGTGTGAAAAGTTCATCTGCGACGTTTCAAGCTATGCACAGGTAGAGGAAACAGTCAAGGCAGTAAAGGCTCGTTTCGGCACTATCGACGTTCTCGTAAACAACGCAGGAATCACTCGTGACGGTCTTATGGCTCGTATGAGCGAGGAACAGTACGATATGGTAGTTGCTGTAAACCAGAAGAGCGTGTTCAATATGTCAAAGTTCGTTGGCAGCGTTATGATGCGACAGAAGTCAGGCAAAATAATAAATCTTGCTTCCGTTGCAGGACTTTACGGCAATCCTGGACAGATAAACTATTCCGCAACAAAGGCGGCTATCGTCGGCATGACAAAGACAGTTGCAAAGGAGCTTGGCTCAAGAGGTATCACCTGCAATGCAGTTGCCCCTGGATTTATCAAGACCCCTATGACGGACAAGCTTACAGACGCTCAGAAACAGGCTATGATAAATCAGATAGCTATGAAACGTTACGGCGAGGTAGATGAGATAGCAGGCGTTGTATCATTCCTTGCCTCAAAGGACGCAAGCTACGTTACAGGACAGGTAATAGAAATAAGCGGCGGACTTATGATGTAGTCACTCGGTCACTCGCCGTGACGGGCATTTTACGCCGTGCGTTTCGGTATGATGTAATTTGTGTCCGCTCAGCGAAAATATGCAGACCGAATAAAAATATTGTTTGGCTTTATATCAAGCAATAATGTAGGGACGAACAGCGTTTGCCCGTTATCCCACAAGCCATGTGCTCGATATGTGCCGTGGAAAGATAAGATATATCATTGTTTCAGAAATAAAGGAGTGTTTAAATGAGAAGAGTTGTTATCACAGGTATGGGTACAGTAAACCCTCTTGGAAAAAACGTAGAAGAGTTCTGGGAGAACATCAAGGCTAACAAGAACGGTCTTTCATATGTTGACCAGTTCGATACTGAGAATTTCCCTGTAAAGATAGTCGGAGCTGTCAAGGATTTTGACTGCACAGAGTATATAGACAAAAAAGAGGCAAAGAGAATGGATAGATTCACACAGTTCGCTGTGTGCTCTGCAAAGCAGGCTCTTGCCATGGCCGGCACTGATTTCAAGGACGTTGATCCTTTCAAAGCAGGCGTTATAATCGGCGTTGGTATCGGCGGTCTTAACATGACCGAAAAGGAAGTCACAAAGTTCAACGAAAAGCCTGACAAGGTGTCCGTATTCTTTATCCCTATGATGATAGGCAATATGGCTGCCGGCACTGTTGCAATGCAGACAGGCTTTAAGGGCGATAATTTCTGTACCACTACAGCTTGCGCTTCAGGTACTCACGCTATCGGCGAGGCTTTCAGAAAGATAAAGGACGGCTACCTTGACGTTTGCCTTTGCGGCGGCTCAGAGGCTTGTATCTCTCATTTCGCCCTCAGCGGCTTCAACAATATGAAGGCTCTCTCAAAGGCAACAGAGCTTGACAAGGCTTCAACTCCATTCGACCTGAACAGACAGGGCTTTGTCCTTGGCGAGGGTGCAGGCATACTTTGCCTTGAAGAGTATGAGCACGCTAAAGCAAGAGGTGCAAATATCATAGCTGAAATAGCAGGCTATGGCGCAACAGGCGACGCTTATCACATGACAAGCCCATCACCAACAGGTGAGGCTGCCGCTCATGCAATGAAGTATGCCTATGAAGAAGCAGGTCTGAAGCCTGAGCAGGTGAACTACATCAACGCTCACGGCACATCAACAGGTCTTAACGATAAGTATGAAACAACAGCTATCAAGCTTGCTCTTGGCGAAGAAGCCGCAAGAAAGACGGTCATAAACTCCACAAAGTCTATGACAGGTCACCTTCTTGGTGCGGCAGGCGGCATGGAAGCTATCGTTACTGCACTTTCTGTACAGAACGACTTTGTTCATAAAACAATAAACTACACCACTCCTGACCCTGAGTGCGACCTTGACTACTGTGTTGAGGGCAACAGAGAAATGCCTGTCTATGCAGCACTTTCAAACTCTCTGGGCTTTGGCGGACATAACGCTACTATCTGTATCAAGAAGTGCGACTAATAAGGAGAAACTGATATGAGCGAAAAAATTTATGGTCAGTTTGACCTTGAAACAATAGAGAAGCTTGCCGATATCGTGAAGAATAAAGACCTCGGTGAGATAACAATAGCTGACGGCGACAAGGTGATAACAGTAAAGGGCAAGAAATGCCCTCCTCCTGCACCAATGGGAATGCCTATGCCAATGGCTGTAGGCACAGCTTTACCTGCTACCCAGACAGCACCAGAAGCGTCGGCAACATCAGCGCCGGTAACAGGCGGCAAGGCAGTTAAAGCCCCTATCGTGGGAACATTCTATGCCGCTCCGTCACCTGATTCAAAGCCGTTCGTAAGCGTTGGCGACAAGATAAAGAAGGGCGACACTATCTTCATTATCGAGTCCATGAAGGTAATGAGCGAAGTACAGAGCGAATTTGACGGCGTGGTAAGAGAGATATGCGTAAACAGCGGCGACGCTGTTGAGTTCGATCAGACCATAATGATACTTGACTAAACTGATTTGGAGGAAAGACAATGGCAGTTGTTTTGAATAAAGAGCAGATCATGGAAATAATCCCTCACCGTGACCCTTTTCTGCTTATCGACGAGGTAAACGAGCTTGAAGTGGGCAAGCGTGTAAAGGCTACAAAGTATATAAAGGCTGAGGACTTTTGGTTCAAGGGACATTTCCCGAACTATCCTGTTACCCCAGGCGTACTTATGGTAGAGATGTGTGCGCAGGCAGGTGCAGTTGCACTGCTTTCACTTCCTGAGAACAAGGGCAAGATAGGTCTGTTCGGCGGCATAAACAACTGTAAGTTCCGTCAGCAGGTAGTGCCTGGTGATAAGCTGGATATCGAGGTGGAGATAATCAAAGTCAAGGGTCCTATCGGCGTTGGAAAGGCACTTGCTTCTGTAAACGGCAAGAAGGCTGTTTCCGCTGAGATAACTTTTGCGATAAAGTAAGGTATCTCTTATTCTAGTCATAATTAGTGAGGCATAATATGTTCAAAAAAGTATTGATAGCGAACAGAGGCGAGATCGCTGTCCGCATTATAAGAGCCTGCCGAGAGCTTGGCATACATACTGTTGCGGTATATTCCACCGCCGACAGAAACGCTCTCCATGCTCAGATAGCAGACGAAGCAGTCTGCATAGGTCCTGCACCAAGCAAGGACAGTTATCTTAATGTCAGGGCGATAATCTCCGCCTGCGAGATAACAGGTGCAGACGCTATCCACCCGGGCTTTGGCTTTCTGTCTGAAAATCCGTCCTTTGCGAGAATGTGCGAAAAGTGCGGCATAACTTTCATAGGACCGAGAGCCGAGTCTATTGAAATGCTTGGCGATAAAGCGCAGGCAAAGGAAACAATGAAAGAAGCAGGTGTGCCTGTTATAATGGGTTCAGACGGTGCTATCTCAAATATCCATGCGGCGCATACCCTTGCAAGAGATCTTGGCTACCCTGTTATGGTAAAGGCTTCAGCAGGCGGCGGAGGACGTGGCATAAGGATCGTTCACTCCGACGATGAGCTTGAATCACAGATGACCGCCGCAAAGCAGGAAGCTCTTGCCTGCTTCGGCAATGACGAGATCTATATCGAGAAATTCATAGAAGACCCTAAGCATATCGAGATACAGATACTTGCGGATAATTACGGCGATGTTATCTATCTGGGCGAGCGTGACTGCTCCATGCAGAGAAGAAATCAGAAGGTCCTCGAGGAAGCCCCTTCCCCTGCAAGCTTTATGAATGAGGAGCTTCGTGCGAAAATGGGCAAAGCCGCTTGTACAGCCGCTAAGGTCTGCGGCTATAGGAATGCAGGCACTATTGAGTTCCTTGTGGATAAAAACGGCGAGTTCTATTTCATGGAAATGAACACCCGTATACAGGTGGAACACCCTATCACAGAAGCTGTTACAGGCGTTGACCTTGTAAAGCAACAGCTTCTTATCGCATCAGGACAGAGATTGTCTATAAAGCAGGAGGATATAAAGCTGACAGGTCATGCAATAGAGTGCCGTATAAATGCGGAAAATCCGCTTCTTGATTTCAGACCGTCACCTGGCAGGATAAAGTCGCTCTTTATCCCAGGAGGACCAGGAATAAGAGTAGATACCGCAGTTTATCAGGGCTATGAGATACCGCCTTATTACGATTCAATGATAGGCAAGCTCATCGTTCACGGTAAGAACAGAGAAGAAGCTATTGCGAAAATGACATGGGCGCTGTCTGAGTTTATCGTAGACGGCGTTGCAACCAATGTTGATTTCCAGCTCAAGCTTATAAGACGCCCTGAGTTTTTAGAGGGCAATTACGATAACGGTTTTCTTAACCGTACCGACATTTTGGCAGATGAGAGGAGTAAGGAATAATGCTTGAAGATCTGTTTTCTGTCGTTAAAGTAAGATTTAACGGCGATAAGGCGGACGATGACAAGAAAAAGACCGATATCCCAAAGGGTCTGCTTTTCAAGTGTCCAAGATGCAGAAACGTCACTTTTATGGAGGAGTTTCAGGCAAACGGCAAGGTTTGTCCTCACTGTAACTATCATTCAAGACTTACTGCAAAAGAACGTCTTGATATCACCATAGATAAGGGCAGCTTTGAGGAATTTGATAAGGATATGGTATCAAAAAATCCTATAGATTTCCCTGACTATGAAGCAAAACAGCAGGCTTTGAGGGAAAAGACAGGACTTAAAGACGCTGTCCTCACAGGAAAGGCTGCCATAAGAGGCGAGAAGATAGTTATAATCGTTATGGATTCTAACTATATGATGGCTTCCATGGGCAGCGTTGTGGGCGAAAAGATAACACGAGCTATCGAATATGCCACCGCAAATAAGCTCCCTGTTATCGCATTCACAGCCTCAGGCGGAGCAAGAATGCAGGAGGGCATAGTTTCCCTTATGCAAATGGCGAAAACAAGCGGTGCTGTGGCCAGACATAACCAAGCAGGTCTGCTTTATATCGCAGTTATGACCGACCCTACCACGGGCGGTGTAACAGCTTCCTTTGCGTCACTGGGCGATATCATAATCGCAGAGCCAAAGGTGCTTATCGGATTTGCAGGCAGACGTGTTATAGAGGGTACTATCAAGCAGAAGCTTCCTGACGATTTCCAGTCTGCCGAGTTCATGCTTGAAAACGGCTTTGTTGATATGATAGTTGAGCGAAAGAAAATGAGAAGAGTTCTCGCTCATATACTCAGACTTCATAAGCCAGCAAAGGAGGTGTCCTCAAATGAGTGAGCTGACAGCTTGTCAAAGACTTGATATAATCAGACACAAGGGCAGACCAACTGCCAAGGACTATATTCCTCTTATATTCGACGATTTCTTTGAGATGCACGGAGACAGACTTTTTGGTGATGATGGTGCTGTCATGGGCGGCATAGCCTATTTTAAGGGCATACCTGTTACAGTTATCGCAGAGGTAAAGGGCAGAGATCTTGCAGAAAATCAGAAGTGCAATTTCGGTATGCCACACCCAGAGGGCTACAGAAAGGCTCTCAGGCTTGCAAGGCAGGCCGAGAAGTTCCATAGACCTGTTATATGCCTTGTGGATACAGCAGGCGCATTCTGCGGCGTAGAAGCCGAGAAGCGTGGTCAGGGCGAAGCGATAGCCAAAAACATCATGGAGTTCATGACCCTCAAGACACCTGTTATCTCCATAATACTCGGAGAAGGCGGTTCGGGAGGAGCGCTGGCTCTTGCAGTGTGCGATGAGCTTGCAATGCTTGAAAACGCTATCTATTCGGTAATATCACCGAGAGGCTTTGCAAGTATCCTGTGGAAGGATTCCACAAGAGAGCGTGAAGCCTGCGATATAATGAAGATAACCGCCGAGGATCTTACAAGACTTGGGGTGTGCGACCATATAATTTCCGAAGCCGACGGCGGCGCACATAACGACCCACAGCTCACTGCGGAGAATATCTCTGACTATATCGAGGGAGCTTTGAAAAGAAAATTGCAAAAAGGTCTTGACGAATTGCTTGAGGGGCGGTATAATAAGTTTAGGACTGTGGGCGAGTTTGAGGAAAGTTCGCAGGAATGAGTTTTTTTGATGATCATGCCGAATGATTTGCCGACTTATGAGCGGCGGCGGCTGACATAAATGCTGCGCTGAGCGGCAGACCCAGTAAAGTACAGAATGGAGGTAAAGTAATGGTATTTGATAAGATCAAGGACATTATCGTAGAGCAGCTCGACGTTGAAGAGGACGCAGTAACTATGGAGGCTTCTATCACAGATGATCTCGGCGCTGACTCACTGGACGTAGTTGACCTTGTAATGAGCATCGAGGAGAGCTTTGATGTAGAGATCCCTGATGAAGAGGTCGAGAACATCAAGACTGTTGGCGATATCGTTAAGTATATCGAGAACAAGGTCGAGGAATAATCTTTGACTGTTTCAAAAAGCTGTGCTTTTGCACGGCTTTTTTTATTTTACCTGATTTGTGGAATGTGCACAAAATGGGAGTATATTTATTAAAGGGTATAGACAAATGAGGGCTGTTGTGATATAATTAAATCAATGAGTAAATATTGGGGCTAAGCTCCGGAAAGGAAAAATGATGCTGCATGAAAAATCCTGCGGTGCTATCGTTTACAGAAAGTATCACGGAAACACCGAGATACTGCTGATAAAGCATATCAACAGCGGTCACTGGTCATTCCCAAAGGGTCACGTTGAGGGCAATGAAACAGAGGAAGAAACTGCCAAGCGCGAGATCATGGAGGAAACGGGGATAGACGTAAATCTCGATACAACGTTTCGGGAGATAGTGTCTTATTCACCAAGGAAGGACACGCAGAAGATCGTTGTCTACTTTATCGGCAAAGCAAAGAACACCGACTATACTCCTCAGGAAGAGGAGATCGCAGACATACGCTGGGTCGAGATTGGCAGGGCAGGACAGGTCCTGTCTTACGAAAACGACCGCAGTATTGTAAACAAGGCGAAGAAATTTATAATCTGAAAAGAGTTCCATAAAATGCGTTCAGGAGTTGAACGGTGTTTTATGGAACTTTTTGCTGTCTGTATACACATTAATAATGTGGACCCCCAAAAGTTAGTTCAGGTAGGAAAACGGGCGAACACTGTTCGCCCCTACAGTGGATATTATACAAAATTCATGTGGTCAATTTGTGCAAACAAATGATTTATGATTTAATTTGGCAATAATCCATTAATTGTTGCATTTTTTATGCAACAAAAAGAGCATTTTTCAGGGATAAGTAGAAGGCGTCTTAGATACTTGCGGGCACGTACAAGCCCTGTGACTTAGTGAATACGATGAGAGATTCTGGAACAGGCTGTAGAGTACTTGTATCAGGACGTGGGCGTGCATTGTGATATTTTGTGTATACAAAACCTAGGGCATAATACCCAGTGTCATACTCCGAATGCAACTTGAAAATTGAATAAAAAAGGCTAAAACCCACGGCAACAAAATCGTAGGGGCGAACACCGTTCGCCCGCTTGTTTTGTCGTTTCTCTCACTATATCATTTGCATTATCCGCACAAAAAAACAGGAACGAACAAAGTCCGTCCCTGTCTGCGTTTCAATTATGTAAGCGATGTGAAATCATATCTCGCTGTCATTATAGCACTCGAACACCTTTTCAGCATGAGCCTTGTCAGCGTCGCTCTGCCTTGTGATAAGGCTAACGATAGGTACAAGAACAAGTCCGAAAAGCATTGCAAATGCGCCTGCGTTGATAGGCGAGGCAAGGTTTATGCCCCAAAGTGTTCCTGTGTGACCTGCAAGGGTGTAGTATGCCATGTGTATCACTGTTATGCCTACTCCTGCGATAAAGCTTGCCATGCAAGCTGCCTTTGTTACGCCCTTCCAGAAAAGTCCGTACATGAACGGTGCAAGAAATGCTCCTGCAAGTGCGCCCCATGAGATAGACATGAGAGTTGAAATTACTGTCTGTGGATTTTCAAGGGTGATTATTGCAAGCACAACTGAGATGATAAGAAATACGGCAATGAAAATTCTCATTGTGATAAGCTGTTTTTTCTCGTCCATTTTTTCTTTCATTATAGGCTTGATAAGGTCGATAGTCAAAGTGGAGCTTGATGTAAGCACCAGTGATGAAAGTGTTGACATTGAAGCCGAAAGCACAAGAACGATAACAAGTCCGAAGAGCAGTGAAGGAAGCTTTTCCATCATAGTCGGAACTATTCCGTCAAAACCGCCCTCAGGAAGTCCGTCAGCGCTCTTGACAAAAAGTCTGCCGAAGCCACCAAGGAAGTAACAGCCGCCTGCTACCACTACTGCAAAGAATGTGGATACGATGGTGCCTGTTTTGATAGCCTTGTCGTCTTTTATTGCGTAGAATTTCTGCACCATTTGTGGAAGTCCCCATGTGCCGAGAGAGGTAAGAATAACAACGCCTGCAAGGTTTATAGGGTCAGGGCCGAATAGTGACGAATATGCACCCTTGTCGCCATTTGCGTCAGAAATATCACCAAGCAGGTCAAAAGAATTTCCAAGGCCGCCGTTTTCGCCAAGCACTGCAAGAACTACCGCCGCAATGCCCACAAGCATTACTATTCCCTGAATAAAATCGTTCAGTGCTGTAGCCTTGTAGCCACCCATGATAACATACACCGCAGTGAAAACTGCCATGCCGATTATACAATATTTGTAAGGGATACCAAAGCCCTTCTCAAAAAGTCTTGACAAGCCGTTGTAGACCGAAGCCGTATAAGGGATAAGGAATACGAACACGATAAGTGCCGAAACTATCTTCAAAGGCTTGCTGTTGTATCTCTTTTCAAAATACTCAGGCATGGTCTTTGCCTCAAGGTGTTTTGACATTATCCTTGTACGTCTGCCCAAAACTTTCCATGCAAGCCATGAGCCTATGACGGCGTTTCCAATTCCTACCCATGTGGAAGCTACACCGTAATTCCAGCCGAATTTTCCTGCGTAGCCTACAAAAATTACTGCCGAGAAGTATGAAGTTCCATATGCAAAGGCTGTGAACCATGCTCCAAGACCTCTTCCTCCCAGTACAAAATCATTGACGCTTGCCGATTTTCTGCGGTAATAAACACCTATGCCTATCATAAGTGCAAGGTATAATACCAATACTATCCACCTTGCTGTCAATCCAATACACTCCTTTTACTTCATGTGACGCTTTAAAGCTTTTATGCTTTTGCGTTTTTACTTGCTAAAGTACAATGATATTATTATAGTACAAAGCGGAGTATTTGTCAATACGGACAGGCATAAAAAAAGCCACCGCAAAGGGAAATTTTGCGGCAGCTTTTTTGGTGAAAATCACGAAGTTTACCTGAGTAAAACATCATCGTTCATCGTGACGGTCGCTTTCGCCTGCGGTGATACAAAGGCACATTGTCACAACGCCCACAAAACCGCCTACCAGCGTTCCTGCAAAAAATTCAAGCATAAAAACACCTCCTGCGGATAGTGTGGGCATTTAGCGAAAATGTTATGCAGATAAAGTGGGCAGGGTATAGAAAACTTATTTCAGTATGCGATCGTTACAGTCAGAGCCATTACAGCGAGAAAAGCGATATTTGCGGCTGTGAAATATGCGAAATATCTGCCTTTGATATGGGGGTGGCTGCGGCATATCTGCTTGTAGGATATAAGGCTTGCCATGGAGGCGATAAGAGTGCCAAGGCCGCCTATGTTCGTTCCTATTATAAGTGCGTTCAGCTTGTTGGTGAAGCCTGAAAGGAGTATAGCGCATGGAACGTTGCTTATTATCTGACTTGCGGCAACGGCAATAAAAAGCTCGTGACCGTTTATTATGCTGCTGAGTACACTGCGGAAAATCTCTACTCTGCCCATATTTCCGATAAAGATGAAAAATCCGCAGAATGTAAGAAGCAGTGAGTAATCAACTGTTTTAAGCACGTTTCTGTCAGCAATGGCAGAGAAAGCAAGTGCGCAGAGGGTTGTTATCTGCCATGGGATAAGCCTTGCAACTGTAAGCAGGCAAAGGACAAAAAGTAGGACGTATCCTGAAAGCTTTGTCTTGTCTTTAGTCGAATATGTATCGAAGTTTTCAGCAGTTATATCTGTCTTGACAGACAGCTTTCCTGATTTTTTACACACTGCAAGCGTCCACAGAAAAAGCATCGCTCCTGCAACAATAGTAAAGGGAAGCATAAGTACAAGAAAATCTTTCAGCTTCATATCCGATACACCAAAAAGGTATAGATTCTGAGGATTGCCTATAGGCGTGAGCATACTGCCAAGATTTGCGGCAATGGTCTGCAGAACGACAATGGGTATGAGAAGCTTGTTACCTGCTTCACCGAGAGTTGAGAGGGCGGTGAGAGTGAGGGGAACAAAGGTCAGAAGTGAAACGTCATTTGTTATGAACATACTTGAAAAGAAGCAAAGCCCCACAAGCACTATGGAAAGCTGAAATGCGGTATTGACTTTGCTTATGATAAATTTTGCACTGCGTTCAAAAATGCCAAGACCTTTGCAGCCCTCGGTCACTGTCATAAGAGAGAACAGAAGTCCAAGTGTTCGGAAGTCGATATAACTTGCATATGCTTTGTCGGGTGTGACGAAAAATGCAGATATAACGGCTAAGAGCATTGCCACTATCAGGACGGTTTCTTTTTTAGCGAAAGTGATCGCTTTGTTTATGTTTTTCATTTTATCATTTCCTGTCGTTAATCATATGATAAAATTATATCATGAAAATGATATTATTACAAGATTTTGAGCTGCTTTAAGAAAAAAACTTGACAAGTTTAAATAACCATGTTATAATAACACTGTTATTATAACATGGTTATTTTCAGGCAGGTGCAAAAGGAGAACGGAAACAGCAGGAGTTACAGAAACTCTTATAGAGAGTGCAAAAAAAGAATTTCTTGAACACGGCTTTCAAAATGCAAATCTTCGCAGGATCTCTTCTGAGAGCGGAGTAAGTACGGGGTCTATATATACACGCTTTGGGGACAAGGCTGGACTTTTTTCGGCGGTGGTAAAGCCGGCTGCAGACGGACTTATGGAGTTGTATCTTGAAAGCATAACCGCTGCCACGGAGAGCGGCGACCCTGCGGAGGCGACAAGTCAGGGCAATGAGGGAACTGAGCTTGTGCTGAAATATATTTATGAAAACTTTGACGTTTTCAAGCTTATCTTCTGCCGCTCAGCAGGAACGGAGTATGAGCATTATTTTGACGAGCTTGCTGAGATAGAGGAAAAGTATTACAGGGAGTTTGTAAAGCAGTTTTCAAGGCGTGAAAACATGGTGAGCGACTTCTTCGTACACGTTATCTGCCGAACAGGCTGGTCTTATATTTACGAGGTGGTCTCTCATGATCTTTCTTATGATGAGGCGCAGATCTTTATGAAAAGCATAAGAGAGTTCTGCTTCGCAGGCTGGGGGAAAGTTCTGGGGCAGAATTATGAGGATACGAGCTTACGATAGGGAACAAAGAAAAACAACCGATTGAGAAAAGAATCCGTCAGCTATTACAGTTGACGGATTACTATTTACTATATTAAATGTTAAACAAAAGTAATGCTAAAATCAAAAGCCACATCAATCTCATTTAACGAGTATAGATGCGGCTTTATTGCATGAAAAACTTTAGCTTATTTTACTTATCCTTAAAAGGTGATTTGGAATTAGATAAATCTTCAAAGATTTTTTTATCTTCATCAGAAAAAGTATTCAAATCCGTATTTTGCATTATTTCACCAGTTTGATAGTTAACTTTGGTAAAATAATTGTTTTCAGTTTCGCTGTCATTATGCGAAAAATCTTCATCAAAAAATATCTGTCCTTTTCCTTCTGTTCCAATAACATATACACATGGTGATATTTCCTTATAGTTTAAAATATTGCCTTCAATTTGCCCGGCTGAATCTTCTTTTCTATCATATAAACAATATCTTTTAGCTTTATCATCTATAGAACTGTCACCTATCAGTATTACAAATCTTCTGTCTCCAAATTGATCATGTGTATCTCTGCCACCATCAGGATATGGACTACTATCTTTAGCACATCCAAAAACTAATCCGCCTATAAACATCAAACCAATTCCTACAACACAACATTTCAACAGTTTTATATGTTTCTTCATTAATGACTCCTTAATATTTATATGAGTACTTTACAGTAAACTTATATGGATAAAGCATTTTAGCTTTTTGCATAACGTATCCTAAATCATTCGCAACATTACCGAGAGACAATCCTTTTTTTAATGTACGACTAAATTCTGTAAAATCATAAGTATCCTTTACCTCAACTGTAATTGTCCATTTCCCATTTGATTTTTTTCCTGTAATTTTATAATCTATGTGTTGCAAAGCGTAATATAAATCGCCGGAAGTAAACTCACAAGATCGATAATTTGATCCAGTATTAAAAGTAGTTTTTTTATTTTTATTGGCAGTATTGACGAGGTTTTTAACAATTTTTTTTCATTTCTGATGAAGCTTTTAATTTAGACTTCATATTATTAGTGATTTTAGAACTTGGAGCTCTTCCATATCCATAAATTGCATGATTAAACATATCTCGTGCTAAAGTATATTTCTTTTTAGTTAAGAATGCTGATGCTGTCGCTGAAATAGCAGCCTTTATAGCATTGTATATTGAAACCGGAGCAAACCAACCAACTACCACCATAAGACCGGAAACAGCGCCAATACACAGCTTTCTTTTCCAACCCTTTAACCCGAAATAATCAGCAATAGCCTTACCAACAAAGTAACCTGAAAATGCATTAATAAGAGTTTTGACAACAGTTTTAACTGCTATGTATCCTGTAGGATCATTATAATTTACAGGATCGTTTTGAACGTAAGAGTACAGATTATAACTCAAGGGACTTTTATTTGTTCCTAAATAGTTAATGTTGTCCGCATTTAAAAATCTTCCCGTAAAGCTATCATAATATCTTGACTGAAGGTAATAAAAACCGCTTTCATTATCATAATAATATCCACGGTATCTAAACGGATTGGCATCAGCAATTTCCTGATTGCCCGAAACGGAAGCAATATTGCCCCATGCGTCATAAAAATATTCGCTTACAAAGTTTCCGTCTGCGTCAAATATTCTGACAACATCGCCCTGAGCATTTTTTTCAAAATAATAAGCCTGTTCATTGTATTCAAATCCTATGATTGAATCATTTTCATCGTAAATATACCATTTTATATTTCCATTTGTCGTTTCAGATACGATTTTAGTTCCTTCAAGCTGATAAGTAGTTTCAGCACCATTAACAGTTTTTGATGTTCTTATACCATCGCTGTTATATGTATAGTTTACCACATTTCCGTTCTTTTGTAAAGAGGAAAGCTGCCTTCCAGTCCATGTGAACTGCATTCCGTCACGATATGACAATGGATTTCCTATTTCATCATACGTGATATTTTGACCATTGAAGCTTGTTAAAAGATCTCTCCATTCAGCATCTTCATAAGAGTAATTTTTTGTTGAAATAACTTCACCGAGTTCACCGTTAGTATATGCATATTCATCTGTTTTATGAATATTTCCGGCATTATCGTAAGTATATACAACAGTTTTATTAGCATATACGCTGTTTTCCCTGATGAGCTGTCCCAAGCCGTCATATTCATAGCTTGCTTTTTCTTCACCGTTTTCTGTTATTGTTTGAATATTTCCGTTATTATCATAGAAATAATTTATTGTTTTGCCGTCTTGATATTCGATTTTACTTATGCCTTTGTCAGAGTATGTATATACAGAGTTTAAAATGGAATTTTCATTTGAATAGATGGTCTTCTCTTCTGTTTCCTCACTTGATTTAACAGAAATGAGTTTACCTCCTGAGATAAGATTCGTTGTCGTACTTGTAGGAACAAATTCATCTGTTTCTACATCTTCTTCATCGTCACTAACTGTGCTCTGTGATTTTACAGCTCCATTATTTTCATACGTAACAGAATACATATTCTCACTCTGTTCATATGATATACCAAAACCATTATTTGAATCAAGTGAAATCAAATTACCATCTTCATCATATGAGTAATTATATGTAACATTATTTATACAATCAATATATGTAAGAATATTTCCATCAGTATCATATGTCCATTCATAAGCAGTAGTACCATTTATTGCTTGAGAAGTAACCTTACCATTTTCGTTATAAGTATATGTATTATTTGAACCATTTTCATAATTTTCTTTTAAAAGCAAATTATTATCATAAGTATTGGTAATTAAAGTTTTGTTTCCAACTATGGCACTTGTCATATTACCAGATTTATCATATGCAAATTTATACTTAAAACCATTATGTGTAATTTCAGTAAGTTTTCCATCAGAATATGAATAAGAGTTTGTAATATATTTATCATCAACATATTCAACAGTTGATACAAGGTTGTTTTCAGTATCATAAATATTATGTGATTTATTTTCAGAATCTGAAACATATCTTACTTGGTCTTCGAGGTAATTGTATATTGATTCACACTTATTACCCTCATTATCAACATATCTTGTAACAAGATCAAACTCACTTGTATGAACAGGAATATCATAATTTACTTCACGTCCCAAATCAGGATCAGTTTTCATCGGTTCAGAGTCTTCGTTGTCAGGAATACCGTCAAAATCGCTGTCTGCAAGATAAGGATTTGTACCGATTTCCATTTCTTGCAGGTTGGTAAGACCGTCTCCGTCAAAATCAGTATCTTCATTAAATACAAGCGGATCGGTATACAAAACATTCAGTTCATAACCGTCTGAAAAGCCGTCTCCGTCAGTATCCGCATTGTTAGGATCTGTTCCTATACTTATCTCATATCCATCTGGAATACCGTCGCCGTCTGAATCCGTTGTGTCCTCATGAATTCCGTCTGTATCCTTTACGAGTGTAGCAATAGTAGATTGTATTTCTTCTCCAAATTTTGTATGGGCAACAATTTTATAGTCAACCTTATCTGTTAACGAATCTGCTGAAAGCTTGTACTCTTCTTCAGAAGTTGTCCCAAGCTTATTGAATGTTGTTTCATTACCATATCTTGCATACAGGTCTACAGAGCTTATATTTTCGTCATCGTTCCATTGAAGTACGATTTCTTTTGTATCATCGTCTTGGAATGCATACAAACCCATTAACTGGTCAATTCTTGTATATTCAATATTGTCAACGGATTCTGCAATAGAATCGTTTTTATTGACCGTAAAATTGTTTGCCTGAACATAAATCTCCTTGGCGATAATAGTACCTTCAATATTTACCATTGCACCATTGAGAGTTACAATTCCGTTAGGTGCATAAATAATACCTTTAAAATCGGTCAGGTTGTTGCAGTTGATCGAAATATTGCCGTTTTGGGAATACAAAATAGCATTTTCACCGTAAACAGTTTCTCCGCTTAAATAAATATTCTGTTCGGCAATAATAGTATGATTAACTTTTACAACACCGCCGCTTGCAGAATATACGTCTTTGCTGTAAATATTTGAATCGGTAGTCACATCGCCTCCGCCGAAATAGCCGTTAGAAATAACCTGTGCGTTAGAATCAAGCATGAGCATAAGACCGTTGTCTAAGTCCAATAAATCGTCTGTTTCCTGCACTTCTCCATTAATAACAGGATTAGCAGACTGAACAGATAAGTTGCCTGTTTGAATAACATACTCAAATCCCTGCTGAACTTCAACAGCAGCCGTATTGTTTGAATTGAAATTTGCTTCATCTGCAAATGCCGACACTCCCATATTAACTGAAAGAGCGGCAATCAATGCAAATGAAACGATTTTACTAAAAGTTTTCCTTTTCATTGATTTCTCCTTTTTTAAATTGTTTTGTTTGAACTGTATTTAGTAAGCGTTTCATAATTGCTTCCGGCATAAACCTTAAAAACGGTTTTTAAGCGGTATGTACCCTTTGATAAACCGCTCTTGCTGTTTGTCGCATAGCCTTTGTAACCGGTATCTGTTTCGCTCCAACTGCTTACCTTGTTCCAGCTGCCAGTTGAAGTCTTTTTCTGTAAAGTCTGGGTAATAACGATTTTAGTCGTTTCATTTCTGTAACCGGTCGCCTGACTTATGCATTTGGCTGTAGTTCCGGAAACAGTAAGTGTCGAACTGCATGAAGAAGTATATAAATTACATATAGATACTTCTTGTGCAAATACCGTACCGCTCAAGCAAACTACTGCCACAACGGTCATTACAATTGCCGCAATTATTTTCTTTGCCATAAAATTCACCTCCTGTTTTAAATTAGAATAGACAAGAAAATATTTACATTTTTCTCATTCTACCCTAAATAACAAAACAAGAGGTGTTTTCCTGACATATTATTTGTCTTTTTATTATTATTCTACCTTTTTAACAGATTTCGCAATACTTATAAGTGTGCTTTTGTCTATATTTGACGATATATCAATAATATAATTGCCATTATCCCAAATTATATGTGAGTAATTATGATTATCATAAAAATAAACAGCTTCATTTCCATTTATATCTATAGCTGTTGTTTCAGCGTTTTCCGTATTTATAAGTAGATCATATGCTGATTTGGTATATTGAGAAAAATCAATTACATAGTCGTCTTTAACATAAACTGTATTTCGAAATATTTCATTATACTCCTGATAGTCAATTGTATAATCGTTTAAGTCATAAGTAATATTATATATTTCTTCTATTGTTTCAGGAGCTTTTTTATCTTCAGTAAAAATAATTGAAAATTTTTCATAAACGCTAACAATAAAATCAATAAAAGCGTTGCGCAATGCGTCCACGCTCATTATCGTTGCAGAGGAAACTATAAGCACAGCTGCCGCTGTGCATGCCGCACGCTTGGCGGCAGTATTAATGATTCTATAATAAGGCTTGTTTCTGCGTCCTATCAAACGCTTCATTCTCTTTTCAAATTTTGGTGAAAACATATGATTTTCAGATGATTTAGTTAAATTTCTATAATCTCTTTCCATTGCTTCATGTATGGCGCTTTTAAACTTTTCATTTTGCATACTGTTCACCTTTTTCCAATGTTTCTTTTAATAATTTTTTGGCTCGTTCCGCTCTTTTCCATACAGTTTCAGGAGTAATTTTAAGAATTTTTGAAATTTCTTTTGCCGTTAATTCTTCATAATAATACAAATATATAATGTCTCTGTATATTGCCGGAAGTTCCGATATCTTTTCGACCAACATTTGATAATCAAACTTTTCAAATACATTTGCATCAACCGATGTCTTAAAATCATCAAATTCTTCACAATATTTATTTCTTCTCTTATTACCGTTGTATAGATTAATTGAAACGTTCCTAACTATAATAACAAAATAATACCCTATTTCCTGACAGGGAATTTTATTTATTTTTTCAAAGTTATTGGCAATAGAAACAAAAGTGTCATGAACAGCGTCCTCTGCGTCTTCACAGTTATGTAAAATGCTAAAGGCAATGTTATACATATCATCTCTGTATTTCATGTATAGTTCTTCAAATTTATTTTTATCTTCATCTGCCTCCAACATAGAAAGGTAAAAACTTAACATGCTATTGCTCTCCTCTGTAATTTAGAACCTGTTCATCTTTTTCTCATATTCTTTCAAATCCATATTATTATTTCTTTCAAAAACTATCAACATGTCATCTCTTAATTTTTCAGCTTCAATAATCCACTGAGCGAAATCCTGTTCTGACATTTTCTTTTTCTTCATACGAGCGTAATATTTTTTGTAGGCTCTCTGATGAATCTCCCATACAGGATTGTTTTTGATTTTATCTTTAAAACTTTTTCTTGAACCTATATCACGGCAGGTCTTAACCACCTCGTCAGGAGCGGTATTCTGACAATATTCAAAAGCAAGTCCCGGTTCCTGCAAAAAGAATTTACCGCAGAGTTTACAGGATTTAGGACAATAATTATTCATTATCGCCTTGAACAGATCGACATAAAGAAAATCGATCAGATTAGTAAATTTCATCTTTTCATATATTTTAATTGTACCGTCGTCGGTTTCACGTGACTCATACTGAATGGACAGCTTTGGCGCATCGACAAATCCGTTTTCACCAAGACTTACTCCGCTCATAAATGCGTCAATGCCGTTATTTTCAATTAAATCTGCGAATTTATTTGTATCGACTTTCCATTTCGTTTTGCTAAACATTTCTTTGATAAACCAGCGATACCGTTCTAAAAGCAGCAGATCAGAATACAGCTTTTCATAATCGTCAAGATTCTCATAAGGACTTGATGATTTTTTTATTTTCAGCCACTCTTTTCTGTAATCAAAATCACGAAACAGCGGCATTGAAAAAATCATTTTTATTAATCTTTTCTCAATAGCATCGTAACTCTTCTCCTGTCCGTCACAGCAGAGTATTTTAAGTTCCTTAACTGCCAATGAAAAATCGAAAATATCATAGTTCAAAAATTCTGTCAGAATCTCTCCGTGCTTATAATTATTTTCTTCGATCATTATCATTTCATTGGAAAACAATGCTGTAAACTCTAAAAAAGCGTAGTTAAAATCAAATAAATCCTTGCCTAAGATGCCCATAAAGTTATTTCCTTTCAGTAGAGAATATAGAATAGGTTATAGTGATATTATACATTTTCTATTGACAGATGTCAACGGCTGCGCTAATATTATTTTACTGAAACAGCAAAGGAGCGATGTAAATGGGCGAAAGAAAAAAATTACAAATCTACGATTGCGATTACGTCATGAACACGCAAATGGTACAGACTCCGTATATTATTGAAAAAATGATATACCAAGGCCTGTACATTCTTGCAGGAGCGCCTAAAATTGGCAAATCATGGTTTGCTTTAGAGCTGTGCTTATCGGTTGCAGAGGGCAGGCAGTTTCTGAAACGCGAAACCAACTGCGGACAAGCATTGTATCTCAGTCTTGAAGATAGTCTGCTGCGACTGCAAAACCGTTTATACGAATTTACTGATGAGATTGTTGATAATCTCAGTTTTGCTATAATGGCTGAATCAATTGGCAATGGTCTTGAGGAACAAATTGAAAATGCAAAACAGTCTTTGCCTAATTTAAAAATTGTTGTTATCGATACTCTGCAAAAGATTCGTGAGTCAACGGATTTGAGTTACAGCAGTGATTACAAGGAATTGTCTGTCTTGAAAAATCTCGCTGACAAACTTGGAATTGCTATTCTGCTTGTTCATCACACCCGGAAGTGTTTTGATAGCGATCCGTTCAATATGATAAACGGAACAACAGGTTTAAGCGGTTGTGTTGATGGGAGTATGGTTCTTGTTGAAAGCAAGCGTGGAAGCCGTAAGGGTAAACTGTATTGTGTTGGTCGTGACATTGAAAATCTTGAACTGAATGTTGTTTTTGAAAATCATCACTGGCTTGTTATAGATGAAGTTGAACCGCATAAGCGTGATACTTTTCCTCTTGTTATTCATGATCTTATGCTTGGTGAAATCAGTTTTAAAGGTTCTGCAACGGAGTTATGCAAATTGCTGTACAGTCGATTTGGCAAGCAGTATTATTCAAATCGAGTAACTCGTGATTTAGTTCAACATACAGATGAACTTGCACGCTATGGAGTTGCTTTCAAATCAAGGAGAAGTCATGGCATCAGGATTATTGAACTTGATTACAATCGTCTGGGTGACGTTAGAGACGGTAGTTTGGTGTATGTAGAAGTTACTGACTCTACTGTCCCCCAAAGTTCTGAAAATGTCTGTACTGCGTTGATTACGCTGGGTGACAGTAACTAAAGCAATCGTTTAGGGTGACAGTAAATCAAAGCGAACGTCAGCCGATTTGTGCCCTCTAAATTTCAGTCGGGCAAGTGTAAAAACGGCACACGAGCGAGCGTGGAGCGTTTGTGAGCAATGCTGTTAGATATCTTTGATACAGCGATGAAAAGTAAGGCAGCAACCTATGCAAATTCTGGATTTTAGAGATTTAGTCCGCTTTAATATTTCATTGCTAGTTAAAGCGACGGGGTCGCAGTCACAGCAGACGGCAAAGCCGACCGCCATTCTACGGCGTTTGCGGAGTCTTTGCAATGGGGTCGTGAAATGGAACTTTTGCAGATTTAGGGGTCGTAACCGCAGAAAACTGCGTAGGTACGGCACATTTTTAGGGGTCGTAAGAGAAAAAGGAGTGAGTTTATGGCAAAACAAAAAATGGCTGTTTATTTTCAGTCGGAAACACTTAAAAAGATCGAACAGGAGTATCGTGAGGATAACTGTGCATCAAAAACGGAATTTATTGAGAAAGCCGTCAAATTCTATATCGGCTATCTTCGTCAGCAGGAGGAAGTAAACTACCTCTCCCCAATGATAACGGAAACAGTAAAAGCTCAGATCAAAGGTACGGAACAGCGGCTTGCGAGATTGATTTTTAAGGTTGCTGTCGAGCTTGGAAAGCTATCTCATATGACTGCAGCGCTCAACGATGTGGACGATGAAACATTGAAAAGTCTGCACGCTATGTGCGTTACAGAAGTCAGAAAAATTAATGGTATTATTGATTACGAGGACGCTGTTGCATATCAGCAAGATTAAAAATTGGAAAGGAAAATTTAAAATGCTCAATTTAATATTCACATGGAGAACGAACATAAAGGCATCAGGGAGGGTTATATATGCAAAATGTTTACAAGAAAACATCGGAAGATATAGGTTCAAGTCAGTATCACCGCCGTCATAATTATATGCATAGTGAAACTGTTATTGACGGAATTGTTTACAATATCAATTCAGTGTTTGATATGAATTCAAAGTCCACAGCGGAGGATAAGCTGAAGCTTCTTCTCAAAAATGCAGCGGAAAAAATGTCGTTTTAGATAAAATTATGCTGGACTTTCAAAGCCGATTGTGATATACTATTTGTAATATCTCAATCGGTTTGACAGAGTCCGTGAACGGACGGAAAGAGAGGATTAATCATGTCAGACACGAATAAGATAACCGCTTTGTACTGCAGGCTCAGTCACGAGGACGAGCTTGCCGGAGAGAGCAACAGCATATCAAATCAAAGAGATATACTTCAAAAATATGCCGATGAGCATGGATTTTTCAATACAGAATTCTATATTGACGACGGTTATACGGGCGTTAATTTTGAAAGACCCGCCTTTAAGCGTATGCTTGAGGACGTTGGAAATGGAAAAATCGCAACGGTAATTACAAAGGATCTGTCACGATTCGGAAGGAATCATCTGTATGTGGGATTATACACAGAGGAGTATTTTCCAAACAATAATGTCCGATATATTGCCATAAACGATAATGTGGATACTGCAAATTTAAACTCGTCGGGCATGGATATGGCAATGTTTTTCAACATTTTTAACGAGTTTCATGTAAGGGACACCAGTAAAAAAATTAAGGCAAGCTGCGTAATCAAATCTGAAAGAGGTCAGAGAGTGGCATCCAGACCGCCTTATGGCTACATGAAATCGCAGGAAGATCACAACAAGATCCTTCCAAATCCCGAAACATCGCCGGTTGTAAAACATATTTTTCAGTTGTGTGCAGGTGGCTTGGGAGCATCTCAGATCGCAAACAGGCTTGAGAAAGAACAGATTTACACTCCCGCTATGTACGAATACAGTAAGTCGGGAAACGTGATAGCTAACTTTGATATAAGTTATCCTTACCGTTGGAATCCCACTGCAGTGGCAAATATTCTTGAGGACGTAAGCTATATAGGACACACCTGTAATTTCAGATTCGGAAGGCGTTCCTACAAGGATAGGCGCAAAATAAAACTGCCGGAAAGCGAACACCGACTGATTGAAAACACTCATGAGCCGTTAATCGATACCAATACTTGGGAGATCGTTCAACGACTCAGGCAGAGCAAACGCAGGAAAACCACTCTTGGAGACAAAAGTATTTTCGCTGGGATAACCTTCTGTGCAGACTGCAAGCACAAGTTATATTTTCACAGACACGCAAGTGAAAAGCCTGAAAATTGGAAGTTTGTCTGCTCTCTATACCGCAAAAACAGTCGGGAGCAATGCACCATGCATGGTATCAAGGAAAGTCATCTGAAAGAAATTGTTCTTTCAGAGATCAGAAATGTGACCGAGTTTGCAAGGGAACGCACTGATGAATTCGCAGAGTTTATCAGTCAGAAATCGAATAGTTCTGTTAAAAAAGAACTTGCCAATGCTGATAAAAAATTGAAAAAGTGTGAAAAAAGGCTTGCCGAGGTAGGAGCGATTTTCAGAAAGCTTTATGAGGATCATGTGCTTGGAACGATTGATGACGAGCAGTTCAGAATGCTGTCGCAGGGATATACCGAGGAACAGAATAAGCTTAAGGTTGAAATTACGGAGTTAAATACTACAATTAGTGAATTGCAAAGTCAGACGGCTAATACGTCAAAGTTCACATCGCTTGCCAAAAAGTACACTGATATCACAGAGCTTACTCAGGAGATACTTCACACCTTTGTCTCTAGAATAGAAGTTCATGAAAAGCAGAAGGATGACAACGGCAGTGTTTCACAAGAAGTCGATATCTACTTTACGCACATCGGTACTGTGAAATAACAAAAAGAAAAGGTCGAGCATTTACTCGACCTTGTACATAAGTAACATTGTTCCCTATCTGCGCCGCATAGATCTGGGCTTGTAGGGTCTTGGTGTTGTTCGGGTTTTTAGTAGAACTTTGAGCAGGGAGCGGGACGTCGTATTTCTGCAAAGCAGAAATTGCGCCGCTCCCCTACAGAAAAGATGTCAAAATCATTTGACTTTTTTAACATTTTCAGCAATCCCTTATAGGGTGTTGCTTTTTAAATGGCAATAAGTTAGTTAAACCTAACTTTATAAACAAACAGGAGGTATTGTTGTGAAAAAGAAAGAGAAAAAGAAAAGTTCCTTTGCAGTTCTTATGCACTATGCAGGCGGACATAAGTATTATTCCTACGCTTCTGCTGTTCTTGCTGTAATAAGTGCATGGATAGCACTTATACCGTTTTATGATGTTTGGCGCATCATAAAAGAGATATTCAGGGTAAGACCTGATTTTTCAAAGGCGGAGAACATAAGCCGATACGGCTGGGAGGCTGTGGGCTTTGCACTTCTTGGAATGGTGTTTTATATCGCTGCGCTCATGTGTTCTCACAAGGCGGCATTCAGGGTGCAGGCTAACATGAGGGTGAGCATGATGAAGCATATTATGAAGCTTCCACTTGGTTATGTTGAAGCTGAGGGAACAGGAAAGATAAGAAAGATAGTTATGGATTCAAGTGCGTCAACGGAAACCTATCTTGCCCACAATTTCCCTGACAAGGCTGTTTCAATGGCGACCCCTGTGGGTCTGCTTGTTATGATGTTCATATTCGACTGGCGGCTTGGACTTATTAGCCTTATCCCTGCGTTCATCGCATTTGTGCTTATGGGCACGCTTATGATGGGTCCTAAAATGGCGGAGGATATGAAGCAGTATCAGAATGCACTTGAAAAAATGTCCTCTGAGGCGGTGGAGTATGTTCGTGGAATACCTGTTGTAAAAACCTTTGGTCAGACGATATTTTCTTTCAAGCGTTTCAAGCTTGCTATTGACGAATATGAAAAGTGGACTCTTGGATACACAAAGAACATGATGCTTCCGATGATATGCTTCACTACTGCGGCAAACGGCATTTTTGCGGCGCTTATAATTGCGGCTTTCAAACTCACTTCCCATGGAGTTACGGACGAGTTTGTTCTTAATCTTTTCTTTTATGTGATAATAACTTCTATTCTTACTGTAACGCTTATGAAGATAGCATATGCAGGAGAGTCACAGATGTTGGTGGACGACGCTGTGAACAGAATGTATTCTATTCTTGAAACTGAGCCGCTTGCTGAGACAAAGAGCGGTGAAACTCCAAAGGACTCATCTATCCAGCTTGACAATGCGGTGTTTGCTTATGACAATGCAGAGAGCAACGCTGTTGACGGAATAACGATGAACATAAAGGCAGGAGAGCATATTGCGGTAGTAGGTCCTTCAGGAGGAGGAAAGACCACCCTTTGTTCGCTTATCGCACGTTTCTGGGACGTAAAGAGCGGCTCTATAAAGATAGGAGGGGCAGACGTGAGAAACATTCCGTCAGAGGAGCTTATGAAGTATGTTTCATATGTTTTCCAGGACAGCAAGCTTCTTAAAATGAGTATTCTCGACAACGTGCGAATGGGCAGACCTGACGCCACGGACGAGGAAGTTATGCAGGCGCTTCGTGACGCACAGTGCATGGATATAATCGAGAAGTTCCCTGAGGGTGTTGATACTATGATCGGCTCAAAGGGCATATACGTTTCGGGGGGCGAGTGTCAGAGGCTTTCTATTGCAAGGGCGTTTTTGAAAAATGCGCCTGTGCTTATACTTGATGAGGCGACGGCTTTTGCCGACCCTGACAACGAGAGGTCTGTTCAGCAGGCTTTTGAGAGGCTTTCAAAAGACAAGACAGTTATAATGATAGCACACAGGCTTTCAACGGTAACAAATGCAGACCGCATTTACGTTCTTTCTGAGGGCAGGATAGCAGAGAGCGGAAAGCATGAGGAGCTTATAGAGCAGGGCGGGATCTACAGCCGTATGTGGAACGAATACAACAGGTCTGTAAGTTGGCAGGTCAGAAAGGCAGGGGTTTGATTATGAGCTTCACGGAAAAATTAAAACACAAATATGCCCTTTCAGACAAGGGTGCAAAAGGCATGATAAGGGCTTTTATTGCTGTTACGCTTGCTAACCTTGTGCTTATGCTCCCTGTGGGGCTTTTATATGTGCTTTCCTCATATCTTCTTGAGGGAGAGCTTCCAAGAGATAAGTTCTGGCTTTTTATGGGGGCGATAGTGGGAGTGCTTTTGCTTATTGCCCTTACAACGCTGTTTCAGTATAAGTCCACGTTTTACTCTACATATGTTGAAAGCGGTGTAAGACGAAGGACGCTTGCGGAAAAGCTCAGGAAGATACCCCTTTCATACTTTGGCAAGAAAGACCTTGCCGACCTTACAAACACTATCATGACGGACTGTGCAATGATAGAAACAGGCTCTTCGCATTGGATACCTGAGCTTGTGGGCGGTATCGTCTCCACTACTATCATTGTTATAAGCTTGTTTTTCTTTGACTGGAGAATGGCTCTTGCTTCAGTTTGGGTAATGCCGGTAGCATTTATGATAGTTATATCTTCAAAGAAGGTTATGTCAAGGATACACGAAAAGACGATGAAATATCGTATAGATTGCATTGACGGCATTCAGGAGGGGCTTGAAACTCTCCGTGACCTGCGTTCATACAACATGACAGAGAAATACTCTGAGGGGCTTGAAAAGAAGATAAAGGCTGTGGAAAAGCACGCTATCGTGGCAGAGTTTGCAAATGCGGTGTTCGTATGCTCAGCGCAGATGATATTAAAGCTCGGTATTGGAACTGTGGCTGTTGTGGGAAGCTCGCTTCTTGTAAAGGGTGAGATAACGGTGCTGACGTTCTTTATGTTCCTGCTGGTGGTAACAAGAATGTATGAGCCACTTCAGATAGCGCTTCAGAATTTGGCTGCTATAATAAGCCTAGACGCAAACTGCAAGCGTATGGACGAGATACTCTCGCACGAGGAGCAGTCGGGCAGTGATAAGCTTGACAACAAGGGTTATGATATCACATTCGACCATGTTGCTTTCTCATACAAGAGCGAAGAGCAGGTGCTTTCCGATGTAAGCTTCACTGCAAAGCAGGGGGAGATAACAGCGCTTATCGGTCCGTCTGGCGGAGGAAAGACCACTGTTGCAAGGCTTGCGGCAAGATTTTGGGATAATGACAAGGGTAAGATAACTGTTGGCGGAATGAATGTTGCAGACGTTGACCCTGAGAAGCTTTTGTCACTTTACTCTATCGTTTTCCAAGATGTAACGCTGTTTAACAACACTGTTATGGAGAATATCAGGATAGGCAGAAAGGACGCAACGGACGAGGAGGTTATGGCGGCGGCAAGGCTTGCACACTGCGAGGACTTTGTTGAGAAGATGCCTGACAAGTGGAACAGCATGATAGGAGAGAACGGCTCGGAGCTTTCGGGTGGTGAAAGACAGCGTATATCCATAGCGAGGGCATTTCTAAAGGACGCTCCTATCATTCTTATGGACGAGGCTACGGCTTCTCTGGACGTTGACAACGAGTCGCTTATACAGGAGTCTATTGCAAAGCTTATACAGAACAAGACTGTGCTTATAATAGCACACAGAATGAGAACTGTTGACGGTGTGGACAAGATAGTTGTGCTTAAAGACGGCAAGGTGGCTGAGACAGGCTCGCCTGAGGCGCTTAAAAAGACCAACGGTATCTACAAGCACATGGTTGAGATGCAGATTTGCTCGGAGAAATGGAAATACTGATATGAATAGAAACCACCGCTGGGAGGAAAACTCTCGGCGGTGGTTTTGGTTTGTTTGCGTATTATTTTGCGGAGATGTTTCCGCTTTCTGATTTTTTGATAAGACCTGCGGTGAGAGCTTTTTTCAGGGTGTAGCTTATTACGCTCTCCGTTATGCCCACAGCTCTTGTGTAGCCGAATTTCTTGGCTGTTTCTCTTACGAGGTCGGTTTCTGAAAGGCTTATCTGCTGGCAAAGCACTTCTTTCACGGCGTTTATTATCTCCTCGGAGGGGATATCCTCCATGCTTCGCTTGTTGGTATCGTCGCTTGTACGATAGATAGAATAGCTTTCAGGGGATTGCCCCTCTTTCCAAAGGAAAACTCTGTTTTCATCGGCTGTGGCAAATGGTGAAACGCCTTGTGCGGCATCGGCAAAGACGCTTTCCACTCTTGAGCCGCTTCGTGTTATGCCCCATGCGGTGAAAACTTTTCTCATGAAAAGCTTCTCGCTTATTGGTGCTTCGACAGCGATTATCTTTTCGGCTGTTTCCCTTATTTTCTGCTTGTTTTCGGGTTTATAAAAGTCATCAGATGTACCCATTATGCCAATATCTGCGGTCACATAGGGCTGTGCAAAGGCTGATGTGAGGGCGGAAGCTTCTTCTCTTTCAAACTGCGATGTGGAATAGACGGCAGGCTTTGAGGGGGGAGCGGTTTCGGCTTCATGCTTTGGTGCGCTGTCTATGGCGGCTTTTATGTTTCCCAGAACTCGGTCCTTATCGTCAAACCAATCGAGCGTCCACACTCTCAGGATATTCCAGCCAAGACCGTTAAGCACGCTTGGCTGTAGGATAAATCTATCCTGTGCGGTTGAGCTGTGGAGAGTGTTTTCGCCGTCAAGGAGTATTCCCAAGAGATACTCCTTTTCGTTGTCAGGGTCGATTATGCCGATATCAACTTTGAACTCGGAGCTTCCGATGTTGCATTTCACCCCATAGCCAAGCTCTTTTATGGCTTTTGCGATACACTCTGTTACCGTGCTGTCGCTTGTGCTTTTTGTGGTGCTGTGGGCTGTTACGGCAAGCTTTCCACGCTCGGCAAACTCCAGGAAGCCTTTAAGTCCTGCAACGCCCTCGGAACGTGTTCTTGAAAGGTCTATCTGCTCAGGACGGAGGACAGAGTAGACTATCATGGCTTTTCTTGCACGGGATATTGCTACATTAAGTCTTCGCCAGCCGCCGTCACGGTTGAGAGGGCCGAAGTTCATTGAAACCTGTCCCTTTTCGTCAGGACCATAGCCGACGGAGAAGAGTATAACGTCACGTTCGTCGCCCTGAACGTTTTCAAGGTTTTTAATGAAGACCGGCTCTGGTGACTTTCTGTCAAGTTCTTCAAGCTCAGGGTGGTTTGCCCACTCTTCACAGAGCATATCGTCAATGAGATTTTGCTGAACGGAGCTGAATGTTACAACACCTATGCTGTCATTGCGGAGCTTTTCATCGCTCATTCGTCTTATTATCTCGTCAACAACGGCTCTTGCTTCCGCCTTGTTCTGCTTTGTTCTGCCCTTGTCATAGTGACCCTCGGGGTGGATAATGCTCACCTTTGAAATGAGGTCGTTATGGGACGGGAATGTGAGAAGCTTATTGTCATAGTATTTCATGTTGCTGTAGGCAATAAGGCTCTCGTGGCGTGAACGATAATGCCATTTGAGATACTGCTGCGGCATGGAGATAGCAAGGCAATCGTCAAGGAGGCTTTCAAGGTCTTCTTTTTCGCTGTTTTCTTCGTCTATCCGATTTGAGGAGAAGAAGTTTGTTGGTGGGAGCTGTTTAGGGTCGCCCACAATAACAACGTTCTCGCCCCTTGCGATAGTGCCTGCGGCTTCGGCTGTTGGCAGCTGTGAAGCTTCGTCAAAGATAACAAGGTCGAATTTCGGGAATGACGGGTCTATATACTGTGCAACTGATATGGGGCTCATGAGCATACAAGGGCAGAGCTTGCGGAGAAGATTTGGTATTTTATCGAAAAGGCTTCTAAGTGACATCATTCTGCCGTTGCTCTTTATGGCACGTTTGAGTATGCCCATTTCAGAGGTGGAAGCGCAGGCTGAGCCTTGGGCAGGTATTTTTGCGGAAAGACGAGCCAAAAGCTCCTGTATAGTCAGGCGTGAGAATTTATCGAGAGTGTCTTTGAACTGTGTGATAAGGTCGTTTGCACTGTTACTGCTGAACTGGCTAAGACGTTTATCGCTGTTTATTATCATAAGTGCAAGCTGATAGTTTAGCGTGCAGGAGAATGCTTTTTCTACGTTTTCGCTGTCAACATTGCCTGTGCGGTAGCTTTCGCTGACACCTGAAAGTCCGTTGTCTGAAAGCTCTTTGTCAACGCTGTTGAACTGGGCGGCGTATCTAAGCTTATCGGCGTTTTCGGCATAGGTATTAAGCTTTTCTGCAGATAAGCCAAGCCAATCTGCACTTGCTTCTATGGCGGTCATGTTGGCTGAGAAGTTGTCCTCAAAGGCTGAAAGCTTTTCAAGGAACGAGGAGAGAGCCTGTCCTTCAGAAGTGCAGTTTGCTTTTCCGATAGTCTGAGCCATTTGTGCAAGGTCAGCACCCGCTTTCTGCTTAATGGCATTCATAATGCTGTCGGTTTTTGAAACGGCTTTTTCAAGGACATTCCAATCGGTCTGCTCGTTCATGTAAATACCTGTGAGAAGCGCTGTTACATCTGACGGCAGGCTTCGCAGGAAGTCTTTCTTTTCGCTTATGGTGCAAAGCTTATCGAGAATTTCACCAAGGTTTGCTTTTGTAACGGAAGCAGGGTCTTTGGCGTGGAGCTTTATTCCCTTTGTGAGCTTTCCAAGCTTTATGGCTTTTGGCAAAAACCAGCTTTGCTCTGCCTGCTTATAGAGCATTTTCGATTCTGACGCAGGAAGGTCAAAAATGCTTTTTTCAAAATGGCTGAGGATATCGGTGCAGAGAGCGGTATACTCTTTTCCTATGGCAAGAGTATCTTTGATCTTTTGCAGGGTGATATCATAGTGAGGTGCGCAGAGAAGTCCGTCAAGAAGTTCACCGTCAGCAGTGGAAGCTTTGTATATGTGGGAAAGCATTTTTACTGCTGTCTTGTCAAGGTCGCCGCTGTAGCTATAAGCCTGTGCGAGAGTTTGTGCGCACTGAGAGGAAGCGGTGGCTTTTTGGGCAAGGTCGGCGGCTTCGGTGTGGAACTTGTCACGCTGTTCCATAGAATATGATGTAATGCCGATATCTTTAAGTGGGAAGTTGGCAAAGTCGCCTGTTTCGGCTATGGCTATTGAATATCTATGCACAAGGTTGCTGAAGCGGTCGAGAGTTTCTTTTGCCAGGTTTGCGAAGATATCTTTTGAAACTGATATTTTGTCTTTTTCGGATATACTGCGCTCATAGGCTGATATAGCTTCATAAAGGGTCACACCACAGTTACGCTTTTCGTGAAGTGCGGTTATGGTATCGTTGAGCTGGGCTTTCTGAGCTTTGAGCCTTGCGGCTTCGGCTGAATACTCCTCGGGAGATTTTATTTTGCCCACTTCAAGGGCTTTGTCAAGCTCTGCAAGGACAGTGGTCTTGTTTGTTTTATTTGAGTGGAGTTCAAGGCAGAACGGGTCAAGCCCTAGGTTTGCAAGACGTTTCTGCACCACGTTGAGGGCTGCCATTTTTTCTGCGACGAACAGCACGCTTTTATCATTATAGAGGGCGTTTGCTATCATATTTGTGATAGTCTGAGATTTTCCTGTTCCCGGAGGACCATGAAGAACAAAGCTTTGTCCGCTTCCTGCTGCGGCAATGGCGGCAAGCTGTGAGGAGTCTGCACTCATTGGCACTGCCATGTTTTCAAGGTCAAGGTCGGAATCAATATTCTCAGGGGTTATGCTTATATCCTCGGGGGCATAGGTGAGAGAGCCAGCCATAAGGCTGGACACCACCTTGTTTTGGCTTATCTCCTCTGAGCGGTTGCGAAGGTCGTTCCACATTACGAACTGGCTGAACGAGAACAGACCGATAAAGGCATATTCCTCGATGTTCCAACGCTTTTTGCCCATAACCGCCTGACGGATAGTATTGAAAACAAGTGGCAGGTCTATGCCGTGTTCGTCAAGTGGGAGAGGGTCAAGACCTGTGATACTTATGCCGTGGTCTTGGCGGAGATATTCAAGAAGCGTGACGTTTATTTGAGTTTCTTCCTGTCTGCTCCTTATTATATAGCCCTTATTGCGTGTGTTGCGGACGATGTCTATAGGGATAAGCACCAAAGGGGCATAGCGTGGCTTTTCGGAAAGGTCGCTTTCATACCAGCGGAGAAGTCCCAGAGCGAGGAAAAGGGTGTTGCTGCCGTTTTCCTCCATGCTTACTTTTGCGGAGCGGTAGAGGCTTTTAAGGGCGGAGTCAAGGTCGGCTTCATTAAGGAACGTTCTTATGCGGTTGTTTTTGAACTCGTTCTCGGCGATATTTGTCACAAGGTCCTTTTCGTTCTCGATAGCGAATATTTTTGCGTCACGAGTGGAAACTGTCCACTCGGTAGGTATTTCCATGATACGGAAGTCACTTCCGCTTGCAAGCTCGTCCTCAAGCTTTCCAAGGTCGGCGGTCATAAGCTGCATGGTGTTCTTTGTGACACGGAAGTTCAAAAGAGAATTTCGCAGGCTGAAATCAAGAAGCTTTCTTTCCCATATGCGCATTTTTGTGACGGGTTTATCGTTGCCCTCTGCCACTTTGCCAAGAAGCGAGCTGTTAAGCTCGGAGGGGGCGAGCATCTCTTTTGGCTTGTCGGATTCTTCTGCAAGCTGCAGACCTGAATAGGTTTGCTCGGGACGCAGTGGGATAGGTCTTATGCCACTTCCACGGGTGCGGATAATGTCTATGACGCATTGAAATTCCATGTTGCTTATATGGTCTTTGCCGTGTTTCATGGCATGGTCGAAACGCTCGACATCGTGAACGTTGCTGTCAACAAAGTCTGTACACTCCACAAGGAGCATTTCTTCGGCATTTTCTGCAATGCGCTTTTCAATGGCGGAAACATCGTCAACGCAACAATCTGCGAAAGTTTCGTTTTCAAGCCAACAGCCGCAGAATGCGTGACCTGTCATGAAAAACAGCAGAGGGTGAAGTCCCACCGCTTCAAGGCAGGCGGCATAAAGCACTGCAAGGTCAAGACAAGTGCCCATTTTTTGCTCCAAGACCTTATGCGGCAGGCGTATCCTCTGACCTATGACTTCATAGCTTGCAGGGGGATCGTTGTAGACTATTTTCTGCTGAACAAGGGCGGCAAAAATTGCTGCCATTTGAAGCTTCACGTTGTTTGGGTTGTTGGTCTGATAGCCTGTGAAAGAGGGGTCGCCTTTCCACTTTTTCAGGAACGTGGAAGCGTCATGAATGACTGGGGAGAGCGCAGGGTGATTTGGCGTAACAAATGCGGCTATCATCTCAGGCATTATGTTCAAACCGCTCCACTGATCGCAGGCGAGAAGCTCTATAGTGTTCTGATAGGTGAAGATATTTTCACCCTTTTGAAGCACCTCAATGGTGATATTGCCCACCATTTTTTCTGTAAGAGAGAAAAGAAGATCTGTGTTGGTAGATATTCTCACAGGGGATATCTCGGCAGAACTTTTTGCGGGGATAGAGCCGATATAATATGTAAATTCCTTTGCAAACTCAGGCTCAAAGGTTATTTTAAGGCTGATATTCTCAAGGACTTCCTCTGAGTTGTTATTTACTACAAGGCTTCTTATGACAGGGACATAGTTTTGCTGCATGGCAAAGTTTATAGATGCGTTTATGTGTCCGCCGACAGTGACGATATTATCCACTTTTACCCCTCCGACAATAATTTTTTTAATAAGGAACACCGAACAAGAAGCGTGCGGTGCAGTCATATATACTCATTATAGCACAAATAAACACATTGTGCAATATTTTTCCTTAGGACAGGATATGTTATATAAAAAGTAAACCCATTGTTCATAGTATCTTTATTGAATAGGTGGGAGGGTTGTGCTATAATACACTTTGAAATTCAATAGAAAATTTGGAAAGGTGAAAGCTATGGAAAGAATACTTGATTGGAACAAATATCTTGATACTGCGGCGAAAATGGTTTCTGAGGGAATCGTTATGCTCAAAAATGAAAATAATGCTCTGCCACTTGATACAGACAAAGAGGTGGCTGTTTTCGGACGCATACAGTTTCATTATTATAAAAGTGGAACAGGCTCGGGAGGAATGGTGAACGTTACTAAGGTAGTGAACATTCTGGACGGGCTTATTGATAATGGCGTAAAGGTCAATGAGAAACTTCTTGACACATACAGAAAATGGGACAAGGAAAACCCATTCGACTTAGGCGAGGGCTGGGGCGGAGAGCCTTGGTCGCAGAAAGAGATGCCACTTGACGAGGGGCTTGTCAAAGAAACTGCAAAAAGCTGTGAAACTGCCATTGTGATAATAGGCAGGACGGCAGGCGAGGAGCAGGACAACAGGCTGGAGGCAGGCTCTTATTTGCTAAGCGATGACGAGATAGCTATGCTCACGGTGGTGAGGGAGAATTACAAAAAAGTTGTTTTGCTTCTTAACGTGGGAAATATCATTGATATGACCGACATAAACAGAATTGCCCCTGACGCTGTGCTTTATGTTTGGCAGGGGGGAATGACAGGCGGAAAGGGTACGGCAGACGTTTTGACAGGAAAGGTCAGCCCAAGCGGAAAGCTTCCTGACACTATCGCATACAAGGTGTCGGACTACCCTTCGGACGCTAATTTCGGCAGGGAGGAAAACAGGGATATTTACGCTGAGGATATTTATGTGGGATATCGCTATTTTGAGACTTTTGCTAAAGAAAAGGTGCTTTATCCGTTCGGATTTGGTCTTTCATACACTGCGTTTGAGATAAAGACGGAAAAGGCTGAGATAACAGAGGGGGCTGTGAAGCTTTCTGTATCGGTGAAAAATATCGGTTCTTACAAGGGCAAAGAGGTAATAGAGGTCTACTGCGAAGCTCCGCAGGGAAGGCTCGGCAAGGCGGCTAGAGTGCTTTGCGGCTTTGAAAAGACCAGGGAGCTTGTACCGCAGGAAGAGCAGGTGGTTGAGATAGCAGTGGATATCGCAAAGCTTGCTTCTTATGACGATTCGGGTGTGACGGGCAACAAGTCATGCTATGTGCTTGAAGCAGGGGAATATAAATTCTATGTGGGCAGTGACGTGAGAAGTGCTGAATATGCTTGCAGTTTTGAGCAGGGTGAGGATCTGGTAACAGAAAGGCTCACTCAGTCGCTTGCTCCTGTGGAGAGTTTTGAGAGGATAAAGCCTGTTTGCGAGGGCGGAGCTTTCAGCATTGGCAGAGAGGCTGTGCCTGTATCTGAGGTAGACGAAAGTGCAAGGCGTTTGGAGAAGCTTCCGAAAGAGATAGCATACACTGGTGACAAGGGCATAAAGCTTTGGGACGTTAAGAACGGCAAGAACACAATGGACGAATTTATTGCACAGTTTTCAGACTATGACCTTTCCTGCATTATAAGGGGCGAGGGCATGGGAAGCCCTAGGGTCACGGCTGGTACGGCATCGGCGTTCGGGGGAGTGTCGGAAAATCTCAATGGCTTTGGCATACCTGCTGGCTGCTGTTCGGACGGTCCGTCGGGCATGAGACTTGACTGCGGCACAAAGGCTTTCAGCCTGCCGAACGGTACTATGATAGCTTCTTCGTTCAACAAGGAGCTTACAAGTGAGCTTTTCACTTTTATGGGGCTTGAAATGGCGGCTAACAAGGTGGATTGTCTGCTTGGCCCTGGAATGAACATTCACAGACACCCTTTGAACGGCAGAAACTTTGAGTATTTCTCGGAAGATCCTTTTCTTACGGGCAAAATGGCGGCGGCTGAGTTAAAGGGCATGGCTGGTGCAGGGGTGACAGGTACGATAAAGCACTTCTGTGCGAACAATCGTGAGACAAACAGGCATTTTATCGACTCGGTGGTATCGGAAAGAGCACTCAGGGAGATATATCTAAAGGGTTTTGAGATAGCGGTAAAAGAGGGAGGAGCTTCCTCTGTTATGACCACATATGGCATAGTAAACGGCTTGTGGACGGCAGGAAACTTTGACCTTAACACAGTGATACTTCGTGAGGAATGGGGCTTCAAGGGCTTCACCATGACGGACTGGTGGGCGAACATAAACGTTCGTGGAAAAGAGCCTGACAAGACGGATCTTGCAGCTATGGCTAGGGCGCAGAACGATGTTTACATGGTTTGTCCTGACGGAGAAAAGAATGACGACAACACGCTTGTTGCCCTTGAAAATGGCGGTATAGAGAGGTGTGAGCTTCAGAGAAATGCGGCGAACATATGCGGATTTCTTCTTCACACTAATGCTCTTAAGCGTGCGGAGGGTATAGGAGATACTGTCAAGGTGATAAACCGAGAGGACGAGGAGCAGGAGGACGACAAGCCTGTACAGTTTTATAAGGTAGACCGTGACATAACTCTTGACCTTAGTGATGTTGACACAAAGAAAGGCACTTCTTATAGCTTTGCTCTTGACCTGTCAAACTTCGGTATTTACAGGGTGATAGTTACGGCAAGTTCTACGCAGAGTGAGCTTGCGCAGATACCTATGACGCTGTTCAGCATGGGAACTGCGGTGGGTACGTTCACGTTCAACGGCACTGGCGGCAAGGCTGTTTCAATGGAAAAGGAAACGCCTATGTTCTCACGCTTCACAACTTTCAGGATATACTTTGCGCAGAATGGGCTTGACCTGCACAGTATCAGGTTTGAGCTGACGGACAAGGAACGTTGATTTAAGGCTGGCGTTATGTTTTGTGCAAGTGAATAAACAGCAAGATCGGTCAGTAGATCCAAAATGGGATTACTGGCCGATCTTTTTGTGGTATTTGTGGGTGATCTGGGCATGAAAAAAGGACTATCAAACGATAGTCCTGAAACTGGTTGCGGGAGCTGGATTTGAACCAACGACCTTCGGGTTATGAGCCCGACGAGCTACCGAACTGCTCCATCCCGCGATATTTTACTGCTTTTTTACTGCTCTCTCCTGAGTGCTTATTTATTATATCACAAATGAATGTGAATGTCAATACCTTTTTTGCAATTTTTTTATTTTGACTGAAAACTCTTGACTATTGTATCCAAATCGGGTATAATATATACGATATCGGGGTGTGGCGCAGATTGGTAGCGCGCTACCTTGGGGTGGTAGAGGTCGCCTGTTCAAATCAGGTCACTCCGACCAAAAGCCCTCGGTGCGGTTGTTAAATTAATTATCTAATTGTATCTTATCGACCGCCTGACGGCGTAAATCATCATAAGAGTGCAAATAAATATTTGTGGTGTCAAGCTTTGTGTGCCCGAGCAGGTCGGCAACTGTCTTGACATCAGCTCCATTAGAAGTAAGCAGACTTGCGAAAGTGTGACGGAATTTGTGCGGCGTGAGGTGTGGCAAGCCCTCTGAGTGTGTCTTTTTCCATTCCTCATTCTTGCGAATAAACATTGTGTTATATTCCTCATGATAACGGCGAGGGCTGAGAAAATTCTTTGAACGTGGATTGCCAAAAACGAAATCACAGGTAACAGGCAGTGTAAGAAGAAGTTTATAAGCCGTTTCGTTAAGTTCAACGTAGCGGAACTTGTGATTTTTAGTATCATCGACCAATCTTGCACGCCCTTTGAGAACAACTACAGTTTGACAAACAAAGATACGGCGTGCCTTTAAATCAACGTTTTCCCAACGCAAGGCGAGTATTTCCTCACGGCGTAGACCTGTCAAGCACTCAAAGCGGAACATCTTCATTATAGTGCTATCGCCCGAAGTCAGAAAGGCGGCTTGTTCTGCCGTAAATGATAGCTGTTGCACTGTTTCAGGGCGTTTTCTGCACCGCCTTAACTCGAATGCAGATAGGTCAATAGGCGTATAACGGCAAGCGTAAGCGTAACGCATGATACGTTTAAGGACACTGCGGAGCTTTTTCACTCTGTCAATGCAGTATGTATCATCACATATCTTGATAAGGTTATTGAGATCAGAAAGACCGATTTCTGAAAGTTCCTTGCCGTTAATCGGCTTGCAATTCTGCTCAATTACATAATCGGTTTGCTCAGGGTAGCGGACAACGCCCTCTAAATAAGAGGGGCGAAAGTCCTTGTAATAAAAATCTTTAAATTTCATGGTAATAACTCCTTTTGCGTGGGTGTTATTTGGGTGTAGTCATTCCATGTATTGGCGTACATGGGTTTATAATGACTACACTCTTTTTGTTGTAATAATGCGTGTGGTAGGCTTGAAAGCCTTTTTAAATGCACTGTAGCGGTGCTGTGCGTTGTATTCTTCAAGAAACGTTCTGAGGAGCGTATCACGCTCAGCAGGACAGCACAGATACACAATCCTTTTATCCTCTCCTTTCTCCTTGCCTATCGTGCCACAGAGCCACAAATAGAACAGGTTAATTTCTTCCTTGCAAATTTCTTTTTGCTTCATGATGTACCTCCTGATTTATTTATACCATATTTTTACGGCGTTGTAAAATTGCCGTTTTCTTACATTAAATATTTTTACTTTATTTTGTTTGGCTTGTTTTGCTTTTTCGGCTTTTGAGTTGGCTTTTCTTTATCGTGTCACTTATGCCACGGCTGACGCTGTGGCGGAACGGCAAGCGACCGATTTTGCTTTGCTCAATCGTTCCATTGCCTAAATTTTTAACCTCTTACAGTCGCTTTGCTCCTTTCAGAGTTTAAAAATTTTCCTCGTGACACTAACTTTGCGATTTATTTTCAACAAATTTTGACGTTAAGCCGTCCATAAGTGTGAACAATCCCATTTGTGAAACCTCGTGACGAACGTGTGAACACTGTTCACGGATAGCGTGGCTATCACAATGCAGGTCAAAATCAACGTTGTATTTACAATAAAATGTGCCGCTATTGTTCTCGGCGGTATATTTGAAACAATACACTATATCATCAATACGCCTTGTAAGCTGTTCAAGCTTGTCTATGCCGTCATTACGTTCAGCCGCCTTTTGATAGAGTTCTGTAGGCAGGAACGGCGAGGTTATATATACTTCCGTCCATAACGTCATTTTATTGCTGTATCGTGCAGATACCTGAGAGCGGTACTTGTCAAGCAGAATGAGCAAGTAGCTGTATGAGATACGCCCACGGAACTCATCAAGAATAAGTATCGGTTCGCCTTGGTAGCCGTCAAAAGGGTGGTCATAGTCGGTCACACGATAGATATTTACATCACCATGCTTTTCACAAAGTTCAATGTATGTGTATGATTTTCCGCACCCAGTACCGCCAAACAGCCAATGTACTTTGACATCACGTTCGGGCGGTGTGTTGTCCTTACGATACAAATAAAATAACTCTTCTGTTGCAGTTTTGGACTTGATAGCCTGCGGAAACTGTCGGTAAATATCGTTTGGAGTTTGTCCGCTGTAAATAAGGTCACGGATATCAGACATTGAAATCAAATCGTTACGCTTGCCTTGACAGCCTTTAATCTCACCGACCTGCGATTTTGCTATAATCTTTTCGCCCTTTTCCTCGAACTTGCCAACCTTGTTTATATAATCCTCGACTTGCTTTTTGTTTCCTTTGGTTATCTCAATATGTACTTTAGGAAAAAGCTTTTTCAAGGCAGACAGCGGGCGGAACGTCTTCTCACTTTCAAACACACAATGCAAGTGTTCAAGACCGAGGGCAGACACGCAGAATAAAACCGCTCCTGTTCGCTTATCATCATCACCGACCCATTTATTAAGAACATCATCACATATCTGTTGTTCTGTCAATGAGTGATACTCCGTAGGCTCTTGCTTTAATATAACCGCCTTGCCGTTCTCGTCTTTGATTATCTCCCCCTCTTCATTGTGCTTGTATGTAATATCGTAGCGAGGGTTATTTATAACACAGAAAGCAGAGCGGCAATTAAACTCCGCCATATATAGAAACACCACCTTATCTTGTATCAGAAGTTGTCACAAAATTTTGTGACATGGGAAAACACGCATTTACGCTGTTTAAACTACTTTGTATCATGTATCAGAAGTCGGGGGTAATACTAACCCCGACTTTTTCCGAGGGGTTGAGAGATTCCAAAAGAAAAACCCAACAAGTGAAAGAGCTGCACATTCGTGCAGTTTTCGGCTCTTTACCTTTGTCTAAGTCGAAAGTTCGCAAGCCGAAAATCTCCAGAGCCGACGGCTCCGACAGCTACGCCGTCTGAAACGGTCGCAGACCGACCGCCCCGCAGGAGCGGGGTTTGGTTGAGAAGGACATAAGTAGGTATTGACAAAGGGGAAATTGTTCTCCCTATCAAAGTTTCGAGATTTAATCGTCATCATCTTTCCAAAAAAGAAAAAATATTAACCAATGTCAAAATCAACACGATATAAAATTAGTTTTTTCATTTTAAACACCCTTTCATATTCTAAGTTTTATGTTTCTTCAAGCATTTGCTTAAGTTCTGCAATCAGCTTTGATAAAGCTTCATATTCGCAATCAGCATGAATATTATAAGCCTTTTCGATAATAATTCTAAGCTGTTCACGCTTTGCATACTTAATTGCAAGCTCTGTTGCAGTTGGTATTGTTGGCATAATATTTTTCATTATAATCAATCCTTTCTGCGGTTTGTGGGTTATCCGCTTTCCCTTTGTCTGTATATATTATACTACGGGATACCGTAGAGATATACATATATATAGTAAACTATTTGTAAAGAAACTGTTACGGGATACCGTAGAAATAATTGTTGACATTTACTAAATTATGATGTATAATAATAGCAAGGTGGTGATTTAATGGCAGTATCAGAAGCACAAAGAAAAGCCCGTGATAAATGGGATAAGGAAAACACAGAGAAAGTGCAATTTAAAGCACCTAAAGGGTTTAACAGAATGATAGAGGACAGAGCAAAAGAACTAGGAATGTCAAAGGCAGGGTATTTGAAATATGCTGTCAGACAGGAGATAAAATCAGCAGAGGACAGCCACATTGTAATAAAGACACATACAGACGAGGGGTGAGAACATGGGTTTAATTGAAATGAGCGAAACAGCAGTTGCAACGGCTGTTGTGATAGCAATAGTTGCTATCATAATCAACATAATATTGTTTGTTGCGATAATCTGCACAGCAGGCAACACAGAAAAGACCTACAAGGAATTACAGGAAACAAACAAGCGACTTGAAATGATGAACAAGAACTTGTTAGACACTAATATGATACTGATTAATAGATTTAGTCAGGGCAATAATTACAACAAAGACAACAACTCGCAGTGAGCCTAACGGCAACCACTGCGAGTTGTTTCATTTACCAAGCATTTTTCCGCTTACGAATAGATTTCTTTTGCTTTCGGTCAAGTGGCTGTGTGTTAGGCTCTATGCCCTCACGATTGGCGAGTATTTCTTCATCACTGAGATACTCTTTAGCAAGCATATTTGTGACAAGCTGTGATGTATCGTAGAGCTGACGGCGTTTATTTGTTTGTAAGTATGTGCGGTTATACATCTGAGCAGGAGTATAAGCCTTATTTTCCGAATAGAGTTCGTATTCCTCTATATCATAGGTGTAACCTGTCTGTATACGGCAGAATGGGTGCTTGAAGTGCGTATGGCAAGCGGTCACATCTGCGGTGATATCTCTTATTTGTTTGTCAAGCAAGTTGAAACGTTGCACTGTTGCATATATCATCATACGCCGTTTACGGCATTGGCACAAATGCTGAAATAAAGGTTTAGGAACGGCACATTTACCGCCCGAGAAGTCACGGCTATTGAATATAGTACCTATTTCATCAATAAGTACAAGCGTGTTTTTAGGGGCGTTGAGGATATCTTGTGCAGTGTTCAAGGGGATTATCTCAGTATAATCGGGGAAGTTTTTGATATTGATATTTGTCAAGATATGAAGTTGCGGATATTTGCGACAGAGTTCATAAGCTTCAGCGACCATAAGCGAGGTTTTACCTGCTCCGAATTTACCGACAAATAAGTGTATGCCCCAACCATTGAATATTTGCGACCAATTAAAATATAAAGCTGTAGCCTTATCATAGGCAGTATAAGCCGCCAAGGACGGCAGACGTACAAAGTAATCGAATAGAACCATTTAATCACCTTTCAGAAAGAATATTATAAGTATTATGCACTCGACAGTGAGTGCGATATAAAGCGGTAAAAAGAACATTGCTACCTCCGAGGATTGAAAAAGCGTATCATAGCATTGTAAAGCATTTTCCAAAGCAGGAAAAGCATTAAGCAAGCGAACACAAATTCAATGCACAACACACCGAATTGTTTCCACGTTTTAATAACGTCAATAGCGGCTAAGTCACAGCCGAGGAGCTTTAGCAACTGATAACAGGCGTTTTGAACATCATATAACACATTTACCACCCCTCTTTCTCAGGCTCTTGATTGTCGCTCTGTGGCGTGTCCTGTGGCTGTTCAGCCGATTGCTTTTTTAACTCCTGTTCCTGGTATAGTGCTTCTATAAGCCGTTTACGAGGAAGCAACAAGTCTTTTTCAGATTTAAAGGCGTGCAAGTCCATAAAGAACGCAACCACGCCAAGAACTGCACTGATAGCAAGAATTACTATCAGTGACAGGACGAATAATTTTAATATTGCAACCATTTTAACAACTCCTTATGTATTGTGGAAAAGATAACGTAACAGGGCAACGGAGCAGGATATAACAAACAATCCTATAATCATTGCACCTACTGTAAAACTAAATTCACCGAAACGAATACGCAAGCACATTAAGTGTTGAATTGAAACAAAAAGCGACTTCATAAGTGAAAACCAATCCATTTTGCACCCCCTATTTCAAGACCCATTTAACAACGCATATTGCTAACATGACAACAAAGAAAGAGATGAGGATAGTTAAAAACGTTGTGGGCAAAATGCCGATACTTGCAGTTAAGAACTTGAAAAAGTCGGACGAGCCGTCAAAAACTGATTTAATGCTGTCAAGTCCGAAATCAACAGAACCGAAATTTTTATCAAGATTTTTTTGTTCCTCATACTTCTCGAAATCGTCAGGAGCAAGACCGCTTTCTCCGTTTTTATCCATATCATAATCATACATATAATCAGGAGTCAACTTCTTATCAAGGTAATCAGTAAACGGCTTGTTTGTATCCATTTCAGCACCATTCTTGAAGATTTTCGGCTTATATTCAGGATAATCTTTATAATTAAATGCCGTTGACGTTACACAATAGTAATCAGGCATTACAACGTCTGTTCCCTCGCCTGTTTCGGGGTCAGCATTTACTGTTACAATCTGCTTTGTATTCAAAGAACCTTGATTGCACAAATAACCTTGATTGTCAAGGTCAAAGTAATCAGGAGTAGGAACTGAAAGAGAGGTCAAGCGACCATATACCACGATATAAAGCTTTGTATCGGCTGTGAACTGTGAACTATCAAGATTTTCAAGATTGATAGTAACATTCTTGACAGAGCCACCCTTACCAATAATGTAACCTGCATTTATGCCCTCTGCCTTTATCCATTCTGCAGGCTCTTTATTGTCGTCCGTAACATCATCAACAACGCCGCTTGTAGTATACATATATTTGCCATAGTCCAAAGAAGTATAAACAGCGTTTTTAACGCTTTCTTCATAAGACGACTTTTCAGGCGGGGAAGTAGTAATATAACATACAAATTCATATGTATAATCTTTAAGTTCATCATAGCTGTCACGGAGTTTTAAAAATTCGTCCGTTAGTGTGACACGGACGTTAAGACCATTGCTTTCAATTTCCTGTCCGTCATTACTTGCACCCGGAGCGACAAGAGTTCCCTTGCGGCTCATGCCCTCAGAGAGAGCAGGGGAATAATCGACAGTAAAGGGAACTGGTGGGGCGGAAGGCTCTAATTTATTATCAAAATTATCCCAATCATACAATTTTGAATGTATATAAACCTTTGCCGAAGAAATATCAAAGCCGTCTACGCCAAAATGGTAAAGAATACCCGAATATTTGTAGTCAGGTGTGGGAGAATTATCAAAGCGAAAGGATGAATAAAAAGATTTATAATTATTACCATTTGCATAAAAATACATAGAAACACGAGAAATATCAAAATCAGAATGAGACAAATAACGAAACTGATTATCAGTAAAATAATAACACATCAACGCATCATCAGGTAGCCAAATCATAGAAGTATTAACATCGCCTGAAGAGTTTTTTGTATAAATCAAAGCATAATTTTGAGGGAGAGTGTCAAAATGTTCAGAATAATAAGAAATAACATCAGAAGAATGAGGAATATCAGAAGTACTATTAACGACAGACCATTTAACTTTTGAAAAATCATTTTTTTCAACAGTATCAACAGCAAACGCAGGAACGGCACAACATATCATTAACACCATAGCGGAGAGGATTGACACGAACCGCCGAAGTTTTATTTTCATATTTTTTTCTCCTTTCTAAAATAAAAAATGCGGAGCGGATTAACCGCCCCGCACAAGCGAGATATACGGCTTACTTATGTGTAAGCTTTCTGATAACGCCAATTGCAACGCCGAGGAGCGATGCACCTACAAAAACCATAACAAGCGGATTGCTTGTCATAAGTGTCCAAACCTGTGACACAAGATCAGTAATAGTTGTTACTCCCGAAGTAATGGAAGCTGTTTCACCTGTAAGAACAGTAATAGGCATAATTTAATCTCCTTTCTTAATCGATTATGTCTATACTTTCAACAAAAAGCTTTTCAGCACCGCCGAAAGTACGAACGCCATAATTAATATTTACATGGCTATCAATGATAGCCGCAGAGTTAGGAAAAGTTTCCTGCAAGACCTTTGTTGAAACTTTAGCGATATGTATTTCATATCCTATCACTTTCTCGTCCTTACTTTCCTTTAGGCAAAAAAGCGTGTAGTTTTCCCACTCCTTGCCAGTTTCCTTAACAACTCCACTGTTTTTCTTAAAACCTTTGACAATATACATCTTGTCATACCTCCAAATCAATTAATATTTTTTTGTAGTTCTCTTGACTACAGTTATATTATATAACATTAAGCAAATGGCGTAAATGCTTGTAATATTTCGTGTCAATGTATAAATTGTTAAAATAACGCACTAACAAGCTGAACTTTTTGTAATATTTCTATGCACAATAAAACCGCCGATATTTAAACAAAATACGGCGGTTTATATCCTAAAATTTTCTATTTGTGTTTGGGGTGGTAGAGGTCGCCTGTTCAAATCAGGTCACTCCGACCAATATGTAAAAACGGCTTTCCTCTATTGTGGAGAGCCGTTTTTTAGTTGTCAAAATATTCTAACACAAAAAAGCTCCGACGGCAAATCGGAGCTTTTGGTTTTATATTACATCTTCGCAAGCTTTGCAAATTCTGCTTTCAGTGCAGGATAGATCTCTGTGTAAAGCTTGTAGTATTTCTCATACTCAGGTACTCGCTCTGCTTCAGGCTGCTGTACCTTGTCGGTCTTTACTACTGCCTTACAAGCTTCCGGTACTGATGAGTAAATGCCTGCGCCTGTTGCCGCAAGAAGTGCTACGCCAAGGGCTGGACCTTCTTTCGATGAAGCTGTTTTTACAGGGCAGTTGTAAAGATCTGCGAGCATTGATCTCCACAGCGGTGAGCTTCCGCCGCCTCCGCATGCCATCATGTCGGATACGTTGATATCCATTTCTCTGAATACCTCAACGCAATCTCTCAGGGAGTATGATACGCCCTCCATTACTGCTCTCAGCATATCACGCTTTGTGTGCATTGCGGAAAGTCCGAAGAATACTCCTCTTGCGTCAGGGTCAAGATGCGGTGTTCTTTCGCCCATGAGATATGGCAGATAGAGAAGTCTGTTTGCACCAACAGGCACTTTCTCTGCTTCCTTATCCATGAGATAATATTCGTCAACGCCCATGCACTTTGCTGTTTCTTTCTCTGCATTGCAGAAATTATCCCTAAACCATTTCAGCGAAAGTCCTGCGCCTTGTGTAACACCCATAACGTGCCATGCGTTCGGCACTGCTGCACAGCAGGTGTGAACTCTGCCCTTTGGGTCGATAGAGATAGAAGAAGTGTGTGCGAATACAACGCCTGATGTTCCGATAGTTGTGAACGCCTTACCGTCCTCTGCAACGCCTGTTCCGATAGCCGCAGCGGCATTGTCGCCTGCTCCGCCTACTACTATAGTACCCTCTTTAAGTCCTGTAAGCTCAGCCATTTTCTTTGTGACCTTGCCTGTTACCTCGCATGACTCGTACACCTTGCCCAGCATTGACATATCAATGTCAAGCGTATCGCAGACTTCCTTTGACCAACAGCGGTTTGGCACGTCAAGAAGCTGCATACCGCTGGCGTCGGAAACCTCTGTTGCATATTCGCCAGTGAGGATAAATCTCAGATAGTCCTTTGGCAGAAGAATGTGTCTGCACTTTTCATATATATCAGGCTCGTTGTTCTTTACCCAAAGAATTTTCGCAGCCGTCCAGCCTGTGAGGGCAGGGTTTGCTGTTATCTTGATGAGCTTTTCTCTGCCTAGCTTTTCGTTCATTTCTTCAACTTCTGCAGCAGTTCTCTGATCGCACCATATTATGGACTTTCTAAGAACGTTGTTGTCCTTATCCAGCATAACAAGTCCGTGCATCTGACCTGAGATACCAACACCTGCAACGTCCTCTTTATTTACACCGCTTTTGGTCATAACAGCCTTGATAGTGTTTATCATTGCGTTTGCCCAGTCAGCAGGATCTTGCTCTGCATAGCCGTTTTTAGGCTGATACATAGGATATTCAATAGTTACAGAAGAGATAACAGTGCCCTTTTCGTCAAAAAGCACCGTCTTAGTGCCGCTTGTGCCGCAGTCTACGCCGATTACATAAGCCATATTTTTTACTCCTTTATAATATGTATAGTATCATTTGTTTTTGCTAAAACGATTACATTAATTATACAATATTTCTCTCTGAAATGCAATACCCATAAAACGTTTTCGCAAAATTTATCTGCACATAAAAACAGGACGGTGGGGCTACCGTCCTATAAGTTTGTTGAAAGACCTGTCGAACTTGTTGGCGGGACGTCGTGTCTGCGTTATTGGCAGGGTACGGTTTTATACCGCCATTTTAAGTCTAGTCTGCTTTCTCAAGCACAAAGAATGTGCTGTTGTTTTCGCTTTTCATTTCCTTTATAGCCCAGCCTGCCGCAATCAGACTGTTGAGCTTTTCAACTCGCTGAAATCTGTCCATATCCGGGGCTTTTCCATCATGGGCTTTGTCCTCATTTCTTGAAACATAAAATATCTTTTGCATATATATCCTCTTTCCCTGAGAGTGACAATTGTTCCCCGATTTTTATACAACTGTCGCATTTTATTGATTACATTATACTACACAAATATGGAGATTTCAAGGAATACCAAAAATTTTAACCTCTTTTTAACGCTTTAGTATTATTCTGATTTTTCATGCTTTTCAGTGCTTATTATATATAACGGCATAGGTAAGGTGAAAAAATGCACGTTTTCAGGGCTGCTTTATGTGCTGATATGTACAAAAACTTATGACGAGTGAG
>ENA-ORTT01000262-ORTT01000262.1-human-gut-metagenome-genome-assembly--contig:-NODE-262-length-74535-cov-7.579082_pt1 | contig 74535 bp, 70 predicted proteins | sample MGYA00242074_ERZ509197 | MGnify/ENA primary metagenome ERZ509197 (study PRJEB26280, sample SAMEA2338789) | human gut metagenome | biome: human gut; feature: human-associated habitat; material: faeces...
GGAAATATTCTGCCATTGTAAGTCCTGTCTCAGCGACACGCATACGAGCTCCAGGCGGCTCGTTCATCTGACCAAATACCAAAGCGGTCTTCTCAAGTACGCCAGATGCTTTCATCTCTGTCCAGAGGTCATTTCCTTCACGGGAACGCTCTCCGACACCTGTAAAGATAGAATATCCACCATGCTCTGTTGCTACATTTCGGATCAGCTCCTGAATCAGTACTGTCTTACCAACTCCGGCTCCTCCGAACAGACCAATCTTACCACCTTTTGCATATGGTGCAAGAAGGTCGATGACCTTGATACCTGTCTCAAGGATCTCGACAGCAGGACTCTGCTCTTCAAATGTAGGCGCCTGTCTGTGGATTTCCCAGCGCTCTGCATTTTTCTCTATTTCTTTTCCATCATCGATGGTCTGACCAAGCACATTGAACAGACGTCCAAGTGTCTGATCTCCAACTGGAACTTTGATACCGCTTCCAGTTGCACGGACTTCCATATCTTTGTGAAGTCCTTCACTTGCAGCCAGCATCAGACAACGTACTTCGCTGTTTCCCAGATGCTGTGCAACTTCCATAATACAAGTCTTGTCTCCGTTATCTACCTCAAGGGCATCTTTGATATTCGGAAGCTCTCCGTCTTCAAATAAAACATCGACAACAGGACCCATGACCTGTACAATTCGTCCTTTATTCATATCTGTTCTCACTTCCTTTTCCGTTTCTGTGCCTTCGCACCTGCGCATACCTCTGTGATCTCCTGCGTAATGGCTGCCTGTCTTGCCCGGTTATAAGCAATAGACAGATCTTTGATAATTGCCTCAGCACTGTCTGTCGCTGACTTCATAGCCGTCATTCTGGCATTATGCTCACTTGCATACGCCTCGACCAGACAACCGTAAATCATTCCGGTTACATAATTCGGTACGATATTGTCCATGACGCTCTCGACAGACGGATATAACTGAATCGCCTCACGCCTTAAATTTGCCGGAATGCTGTCCTCTCCGAATGCACTTCTCTCAAGCGGAAGCAGCTTTACAGTCTCCACCTCAGATACCATAGAATTCTCCATTCGCGTATAGACAACATACACTTCGTCCAGCTCGCCATTATTAAACTGTTCCATCAATGTCTCAGAAATAATTCTGGCTCTGCTCAGGTTCGGTTTCTGCACAGTATATTGGAAATTTTGTTCAATCTCATGTCCCTGACTTACAAAATAATGTCTTCCAAGCTCACCTACGACAAACAATTTGTGGTGTCCCGGCATTTTCATAATTTCCTCTTCTGCTTTTTCTACATTATGATTGTAAGCTCCTGCCAGTCCTTTATCACCGGTAATAACTACAGATCCGATTTTCCGTTCTTCTTTCGGAATTTCTTCCCTACTGTCAAAATACTGGTTGCTCACTTCCGGCATATGACGCAGGATTCTTGCAATCTCAGCCTGCAATTTATAAAAATACGGCTCTGCATCTGCCAGTTTTTTTCTGGCCTGACGCATTTTTGTAGAAGAGATCAGGTACATGGCATTGGTGATTTTCATCGTATCTTTTACACTGTTAATTCGTGTCTGTATTTCTCTGATATTTGCCATACATTAACACCTGCTCTTTTTGAATTCCTCTGCAATCTCCACGATCTTCTGGGACAACTCTTTAGACAGATCCTTTGTCTCCTCAATTTCTCTTGCGATTTCCGGATGTGCACTTGCAAAGTAACTTAACATATCCATCTGGAATCCTTTTACTTTTGCAGTTGGAATTCCAAGCATGACTTTATGTCTTGCAGCACAAAGTGTAATAACTTTATCTGCCAGTGACATTGGTTTTCCAAGCGGCTGCTTCAGAAGCTCCATCAGTCCGCTGCCATATTCCAGTTGTTCTTTCGTTGCATCATCAAGGTCTGAACTGAACTGTGTGAAAACTTCCATCTCACGATACTGGGCCAGATCGATACGAAGACTTCCTGCTGCCTTCTTCATAGCCTTTGTCTGTGCATCTCCACCTACACGAGATACAGACAATCCTACGTTGACCGCCGGACGCATTCCTGAGAAGAACAAACTGCTTTCCAGGAAAATCTGTCCATCTGTAATGGAAATAACGTTTGTAGGAATGTATGCAGATACATCTCCGGCCTGTGTCTCGATAATCGGGAGAGCCGTGATAGATCCACCGCCTTTTTCCTCACTCAGACGGCTGGAACGCTCCAGAAGTCTTGAATGCAGATAGAATACGTCTCCAGGATAAGCCTCACGTCCAGGAGATCTTCCAAGTAACAGTGACAATGCACGGTACGCAACTGCGTGTTTGGAAAGATCATCATAAACGATCAGTACATCTTTTCCTTTGTACATAAAATACTCTGCCAATGCAGTTCCCGCATAAGGAGCAATGTACTGAAGCGGCGCACAGTCGCTTGCTGTTGATGCTAATACGATGGTGTGATCCATAGCTCCTGATGTCTTAAATGTATTTACAACTTTTGAAATCGTTGATGCCTTCTGACCGATGGCAACATAGATACAGATCACTCCGTTTCCATTCTGGTTCAAAATTGTATCTGTTGCGATAGATGTCTTACCAGTCTGTCTATCACCGATGATCAGCTCTCTCTGTCCACGTCCGATCGGGAACATGGAATCAATAGAAAGGATTCCTGTCTCCATAGGAACGCTGACGGATTTTCTGTCAATGATTCCAGGTGCTTCATTTTCAATCGGGCGATAATCATCTGCCTCAATCTCTCCGGCACCGTCGATTGGTGCACCAAGGGCATTGATAACTCTTCCGATAAATTTATCTCCTACCGGGATTCCGGCTTTTTTCTTTGTACGTGCAACCTTTGTTCCTTCTTTGATTCCTGTATCTGATCCAAATAAGATACATCCGATCTCGTCTTTCTGGATATCCTGTACCATACCCTTCAGACCATTTTCGAAGGTAACGATCTCGCCGTACATTGCATGATCGATTCCGTAAATGGTAGCGATTCCGTCTCCGACTGTTACAACAGTTCCGACTTCGCTGTCTTTACTGATCTCATCAAAATTCTCTATTTCACTTTTCAGAATTGAAATAATTTCATCTGAATTGATTGAACTCACTTACGTTCACCTCCAGGTCAATTTTTGTTCTAACCGGTTCATTCTTCCACGAATGCTCCAGTCATATTCATCACTGCCCGCTCTCAGGATAAATCCTCCAAGCAGTGACGGGTCTTTTTCGACCTCCAGATTTACCTTCGATTTATGATATTTATCCATAATAAATGTTTTCATCTTCTCAGCCTGCTCTTCGTCTGGCTCGTCTACACATATTAAAGTCGCAGTCATAACTTGCTGCTGCTCCTCACAATATTTATCATAGCTTTCGAAAATGTCCCAAAGCATGCCCATTCTCTGGTTCTCGCATGTTACCTTCAGGAAATTACAAATAGATTTTGGAAATATCTGTTCGATAACACTGTATTTGTTCTTTGCCGTAATTACCGGATTTAACAGTACTTCATATACTTCCGGTACCTGACAGAAGATTTCTTTTGTTTTCTCAATATCTGCTTTCGGAATTTCCAGTTCGTACAGAACTCTTGCATAGCGCTTTGCTGCCGGCTGAACGAACTTTACTGTATTACTCGTCTTTGCCGTCATGAGCGTCACCTACGCTTTCCAAAAACTGATCATAAATCGCCTGATTTCCTTGTTTTCTTGTCTCTTCATCTACAATCTTTCTGGCTGCCTGCATTGCAAGTCCTGCAATCTGTGTCTCAACGCCATCCAATGCCTGCTTTCGCTCAGTCTCGATGGTCTTTCTGGCACGTTCGATCGTGGCATCTGCTCTTCTGTCCGCATCTGCAAGAATCTCATCTGACTGTCTCTTAGCCTCTACACGGGCATTTTCAACGATTTTAACCGACTCCTCTTTTGCACCGGAAAGAGCTGACTCATACTCTTTTTTCAGAGACTCTGCCTCTTCCTGTCTGTCACTTGCATTTTTCAGTCCGTCGGCAATCATCTGCTCACGCTTTTCCATGATCCCCATAACTGGTTTGAACAGGAATTTCTTCAGTAATAGATAAAAGACTACAAGGTTTATTATGGTCCAGAGAAGGCTCAAATCTACTTTTATCACCTTTTCCCACCTGCCTTTCTTCTTTTCTCCTGCTTCTTTACGAACTGCTAATTATTTCAGCATCAGGATAATCAGAAGACCGATGATAAATCCATAAATAGCTGTTGCCTCTGCAAGGGCACAACCAAGAATCAGGTTCTTGCTGATCTTTGACTCAGCCTCTGGCTGTCTTGCGATAGCGTCTACTGCCTTGCTTGTTGCAAGACCAATACCAATACCTGCTCCTAAACCTGTTAAAACTGCGATACCTGCTCCAATTGCTACTAACATAATCTTAATCTCCTTTTCTTCTTGTCTAAAAATGTTTTCTTAAATCCCTTTTAAGTCTGTTCGTCTTATCTTCCGGCTTTACTCCTGTTCCTCATTCATGAACAGCGCCGTCAGAAATACAAATACATAAGCCTGTAAGAATCCATCAAATATATCAAAATAAAAACTAAACGGGATTGGTATAATCGCCGGAGCTACTATTTTTAAAAGCTCCATGATTACAAATGCTCCCAGTACATTACCGAACAGTCGCATGCACAAGGACAATGGACGGATTACAATCTCCAGTACCATGATCGGTGCGACGAACGGAACCGGCTTTGCAAAATGTTTGACCCAGTGTTTTAATCCGTTTTTATGTATTCCGGAATACTCGATCAGACACATACTCATAACAGCCAGCGCTATTGTGACATTCAGATCCTTTGTCGGCGGTTTAAACCCAAGCAATCCAATGATATTGGCAATTCCGATATAGATCAGCACCGTGATCAGATATGGGATATATCTTCGGTTTTCTTTGCCCATAACATCTTCAAAGAAGTCCACTCCTTTTCCGATTGCGGATTCCAATAAAAGCTGAGCTTTCCCCGGATTCTCTACACTGAGATTCCTTACGAATATGACACACAGCAGTACAACTACAGCCATAATGATCCATGTAACCGCCACGGACTCACTAATCTTAATTCCCCCGAATAACGGAATAGTAAATGCTGTATCACAATTCAGCTCTTCCAACAGACTCTCTGTTAATTTCTCCGTATGACTCCCTCCCTTTCTTCTTTAAATTTCGTGATTACTTTACTCTCCTGTTTTTTAAATGTCAATCATTTCTTTTTTTCTTAACAATTACTTTATTTGACAATTTTTTAAGCATATTCTCTTATTTGAGTTTTTTCATTTGTCCAAAATTTAGTCACTTTCCTCCCGTTTTATATACCTTCTCCTTAATATGTTGAAAATTTGCACAAATTATTTGTGTTTTTCAGGAAAATTTTAGTCGTTACGCATATTCCTTTCGGCAATATGATACAGATATGGCCGCTATACACCATTGAGTTTGACTTTTTTTGCCAAAGCCTGTAAACTAAGGCAAGGCAAGAATCTCCCGGATTTGGGAAGTTTGCAAATAAAGAAATACAACAAATAAGGAGATCACATATGCGACTTAGAAATATACCCCGCGCCGAAGGCGTGTTAAAAGAGTGCAGTCAGGTTATCGAGACTCCGAAAGAATTCCGTGGTCACTGGGCATCTGATGTATTCCAGAATGACTACCCGGTCCACATTGAAATCGGCATGGGAAAAGGCCGTTTTCTCATGGCACTGGCTCAGAAAAATCCACAGATCAACTACATCGGAATCGAGCGCTACACAAGCGTCCTTCTCCGTGCTGTGGAAAAGTTAAACATATATATAGAAGAAAACGAAAGCACTCTGCCAAACATTCGCTTCATTTGTATGGACGCACAGGACATAGCAAATGTGTTCGCTGAAAATGAAGTTGACCGAATCTATCTGAACTTCTCCGACCCATGGCCGAAAGCCCGCCATGCAAGAAGGCGCCTCACGTCACCGGATTTTTTTGCACGTTACGACAAGGTGCTTGTCCAGGACGGACAGGTAGAATTCAAGACAGATAACCGTGATCTTTTTGATTTTTCCGTTGAGTCTTTAGGGGAATCCGAAACATGGGGTATTTCCGAATGTACTTATGACCTGCACCATGATGAAATTATGAACGTTGGAAATATTATGACAGAATATGAAGAGAAATTTTCATCCATGGATCACCCGATTTGCAAGCTCATTGCTAAAAGAAGATGTCTGCTGTGACTTTCTTAGCGCTACAGCGCATATATTATTAATGAGAAAGCCTTCGGAGTCTGTTCGCCATGAGCCGAAATTGTCATAACAAAAAAAACTTCCGACAAAAGTTTTTTGAATACACTTATCGAAATCGGTGTCTGCACAGGTGGATCGGTTGTTTCAGAAAATCCCTGAAAGAAGTATATGATATTCTGAACCACGGTTCTGACTGCCGAAGGCACTGATCAGAAAGGTTGATTTGATGTTACATTTAACTGCAAAAAATTTTCAAATAGAAGTAAAAGATACCTCTCTCCCGGTCGTCGTTATGTTCTACGCTATCTGGTGCGGGAAATGTGCCATGATGAAGCCGGTCGTGGAGGATATCGAAAAGAAATACGCCGGAAAGATCAAGTTCTGCGAAGTCGAAATTGAAGAATCTGCAGTACTCGCCGCAGAATACGCCCCGGAAATCGTCCCGACATTTGTTCTCTTCAAAGATAAAAAGTCAGTCGGTGCCATGGGGGGAATGGTGGATGAACACACATTTGAATCCAGAATACTGGAAATCTTGTCTTAGTTCACAGATGTACACAAGCCGTAACAAAATCTTTCGAAATAGTTAAGAATTTTTTACTTTTTACTTTTACACAAGTATGCTATTATTGGGGGTACAGAAAGGAGATGTGGCGTCTGACACCACAGGATAATTATGAGTATGAAAAAATTAAAAAGGGTTCTGCCGTTTAGCCTGGCAATCATTCTGGCATCTGTAAGCCTGCCGGTAACTGCCCTGGCTGACAGCGCAAAAGTAGTCACTCTCGGAGCGAACTTATCCGACGAGCAGAAAGCTTCTATGTACAAATACTTCGGTACTTCCGCCGATCAGGTAAACACGATCGAAGTCACGAACACAGACGAAAGAAAATATATGGAAGGGATCGCGACCGAATCCCAGATTGGTACAAGAACATATAGCTGTTCTTATGTTGAGCCGACAGACAGCGGCGGAATTCAGGTAAAAGTCGCAAATCTGACATTTGTAACAAGTTCTATGATCGCCAGTACACTTTTGACTTCCGGCGTTGAGAACTGTAACGTTGTTGCCGGATCTCCAATTGAAGTATCCGGAACCGGTGCACTGACAGGTATTATGATGGCTTACGAAAAAGCCAGTGGAAAAGAACTTTCCGAAGACCAGAAAGCAACTGCAACAGAAGAACTGGTAACAACCGGTGACCTCGCCAAGGATCTCGGTCAGGATACAGCATCTGATCTGATCAACGATGTCAAAGAATCCGTTATTGAAGACAAACTGACTGATCCGTCCGATATTCAGGATGCGATTTCTGACGCAGCCGATAAGCAGGGAATTACACTGACCGATGACCAGCTTGCGAAAATCACAAGTCTGATGGAATCTATTTCCCAGTACGACTACGATGTCAAAGCACTGAAAAAGACTCTCGACAACCTGGACGGGAAATCCGGAGGATTCTTCAGCAACTTGTGGTCCTCCATCAAAGGCTTCTTTGGCGGAGATAGTTCTGGCGGTGGAATTATTAACAATACGGATGATGCAGCACTCGGAAATGATGCAATCATCGACAGCACATTAGATGCCGTAAAAAGCAAAGCAAACGATGCCGTAAATCAGGCAAAAGACGAAGGTCTCTGGGATAAAATCGTAGGATTTTTCAAGGATCTGTTCGGAGGCGATGATACCGAAAACTCCGATAATACAGATAGCACTGACGCAGTCGAAGAAAATACAGACAACAACACCGATACAGGCAGCACCGACAACAATGCTGATAACGACACTTCTACAAACGCAGAATAAAATTAATTCATAACTTTAGCAGGGAGATGGAATACTCAAATTCCATCTCCCTGTTTCTCTTCCACACCTCTCTTATTATATATTTTAAAATTCAAAAACTGCTACCCCATACGGCGGCAATTTGTATCCAAATGAATATGGTCTTCCATCACATTCTTTCTTCACGGCATGATAAATGTTCTGTCTCTTCTCGCCATTTCCGCCATATTTCACATCGTCACTGTTCAGAATCAGCTTATACTGCTTCTTTCTAGGAACTCCTACACGGTAATCTTCTCTTGCCATCGGTGTGAAGTTGATCACGAACAAAAGGTTATGCTTTCCATCTTTAGAATGGCGGATAAAACTGTAAATGCTTCTGTATGCATCATCTGCATTGACCCACTCGAATCCTTCCCATGACTGATCCAGTTCATAAAGTGCCTGTTTCTTTTTATACATGTGGAGTAAATCACGCATCCATGACTGAATTGCCTGATGCTCCGGCTCCTCCAACAGATACCAGTCCAGTTCACGTTCCTCTGACCACTCGCGAAGCTGTGCAAAATCCTGTCCCATGAACAACAATTTCTTTCCGGCATGTCCCATCATAAATGCATATCCTGCTTTCAGGTTCGCATATTTATCAAATCCAAGTCCTGGCATCTTATTGATCATGGAACATTTCAAATGGACAACCTCATCATGCGACAGTACGAGAATGTAATCTTCGCTGTACGCATAACTCATGGCAAATGTCATCATATGATGATTGTCTTTTCTGAAATACGGATCCAGCTTCATATATTCCGTAAAGTCGTGCATCCACCCCATATTCCACTTAAGGCTAAATCCAAGACCTCCGTCTTCTACATCTCCGGTTACCTTCGGCCATGCCGTAGACTCTTCCGCTATCATAAGTGCACCCGGATTTCTTCCAAGTACAACTGTGTTCAGATGCTTGAAGAAATCTACTGCCTCCAGGTTCTCATTACCTCCATACTGGTTCGGAACCCATTCTCCGTCTTTCTTTCCATAATCCAGGTACAGCATAGAAGCAACTGCATCAACGCGAAGTCCATCAATATGGAAATGCTCCACCCAGAAAAGTGCATTGGCAATCAGGAAGTTCCTTACCTCATTCTTGCCAAGATCAAATATCTTTGTCCCCCAGTCCGGATGCTCCCCTTTTCTTGGATCTGCATACTCGTAAGTTGCTGTTCCGTCAAACTCGGCAAGTCCATGCTCGTCCTTTGGAAAATGTGCCGGAACCCAGTCCATAATGACACCGATTCCATTTCTATGCAGATAATTGATCATCCACGCAAAATCTTCCGGTGTTCCATAACGGCTTGTCGGCGCATAATATCCTGTCACCTGATATCCCCATGATCCATCAAATGGGTGTTCTGCGATTCCCATGATCTCCACATGCGTATATCCCATATCTTTCATATACTTTGTGATTTCTTTTGCAAACTCACGATAAGTATAGAATCCCTCGTCCTCTGTGCCTGGGTGTCTCTTCCAGGAACCCATATGAACCTCATATACAGACATTGGTTCTTTTTTGTGGTTCCATTTTTCCCGTGCAGTCATCCAGGAACTATCGGTCCATTTCAAATTCTCAATATTCGTTATTCTTGATGCTGTACCCGGACGAAGTTCTGCATAATTGGCATACGGATCTGCCTTCATATGATACTCCCCTGTAATCGTCTCAATGCAGAACTTATACATCATGCCTTCTTTTACTCCCGGTACAAAACATGTGTAAATTCCGATATATTCCGCCCTTGTCATAGGGTTTCTTGTGCGATCCCAGTCATTGAATTCCCCCACTACAGACACGGATTTCGCATTCGGTGCCCAGACAGCAAAATAAACTCCTTCCTGCCCTTCGTCGTCTACCATATGCGCACCCAGCTTCTTATAAATTTCGTAGTGATTTCCCTGTCCGAAAAGGTACTGATCTAATTCTCCGATTTCATAAGCTTTCCATTCTTTCTCCATAAACTTCCCTCACATTTCATCCGGATTTCAATATCTTAAGTATACCTTAGCGGAACACAAAATTCAATCTATGTCACTCGATTCCAGACAAAAAACAGGGATACAATTTTCTACAATTGTATCCCTGCTTCATCACTTACATTCACTATATCATTAAATTTTAAAATCTTCTTCCTTCAGAATAATGCGATCTGACGAATCCGTAGATTTTCCAAATACACGTCTTGCAAGATGCTTTACATTTGCTTTCTGTGAATGTTTAATTGCTTCATCCATGATTTCTTTTACTTCCGCAACTGTAACCGCATGATCTTCACGCTGCATTACATCAATTCGGCTGTAAAGTGCCAGAATTCCCATTTCATCAAGCTTATATCCATTTTCCTTCGCATAAGTCTGACCAAATGTTACTAACTCATCATTGATGAATACCGGAAGCTCAAGCTTAGAAGTGAATTTCTTTTTGAAATCCGGATTAGCTGTCATAATTCTCTCCAGAGGTTTTCTCTGATCTTCAAGAACAAAGAGAAGCTCTCCGGTCTTTCTTGACATCAATGCATTCAGTTCCTTGATTGTTCTGGAATTCAACTTACCAGCCTTTTCGATGATGATTGCTCCACCGCGAAGCTTCTGGATAATATTGCCAAGTTCCTTCTTATTCAGCGATTCACCTGTAACAATAGCAACTTTACCCTGTTTCAGATTTCTTTGTTTCTGGATTGCTTTTACAATATCTACTGCAAGTACTGTTTTTCCAGATCCTTTACGGCCAATGATCATTAAGTTACCGGTTCTTGAAGTTCCCTCTCTCTGGGCACGTCTGTCATTATCAAGTACTGCAACAATCTGTTCACTCATTCCTCTGACCGGTACGAAGTAAGAGAATAATTTCTTCTGCTCCTCTGTCAGTCCGGCTTTCAGTCCAATCTCACTGGTTGCACTTAAGTCATATCTTCCTGTTACAACAAATCCGGTATCAAATGGAACTCCGCTTCCTTTTGACTTCTTAATTCTGCGCTGAATCTCTTCCTCAGATGGTTCTTCAATTTCCAAGTCTCCTTCAAGGTCTTCCGGATCCGGAATCTCAGGAAGCTCATCTTCAAAGTCGTCTTCCTCGAAATCATCTTCCTCAAAATCATCCTCTTCCTCGATGTCGTCCTCTTCCTCGAAATCGTCTTCCTCGAAGTCGTCCTCTTCCTCAAAGTCATCCTCTTCGTAATCGTCGTCTTCTACATAATCATCTTCATAGAAGTCATCTTCTTCCTCAAAGTCGTCTTCTTCCTCAAAGTCATCCTCTTCCTCGAAGTCGTCCTCTTCCTCGAAATCATCCTCTTCCTCGAAGTCGTCCTCTTCCTCGAAATCGTCCTCTTCCTCGAAGTCATCCTCTTCCTCGAAGTCATCCTCTTCCTCGAAATCGTCCTCTTCCTCGAAGTCGTCCTCTTCCTCGGAGTCGTCCTCTTCCTCGAAATCAGCCTCTTCCTTGAAATCGTCTTCGTCCTCGGATTCATCTTCCGGGAATTCATTCCACTCTGCATCGAATTCCTCTACTTCTTCCTCATCTTCCTCCGGGAATTCATCTGCAAAACCATCTTCGTCAAAATCGTCTTCGTCGAATCCATCTTCCTCTTCAAAATCATCTTCATCCTCAGAATCCTCGTCTTCAAAATCATCGTCTTCGGATTCCTCGTCTTCGAAATCATCCTCGTCTTCGGAATTGTCTTCCGAATCATCCTGGTTTTCTGTTTCCGGAATTTCTTCATCTTCTTGTACTTCTTCGATTTCTTCTACAGCGTCGACTTCATCTTCTGCTTCAAACTCTTCGTCCTCACCCTCAAAGTCTTCGTCTTCAAACTCTTCCTCTTCGAAATCATCTTCATCCTCAGAATCCTCGTCCTCCGTCTCCTCTTCTTCCGAAACTGCTTCAACAATCTCTTCTTCAGGTTCTTCTTCAGACTCTTCAGGTTCTTCCACAATATCGTCCAGCTCTTCTTCTGAAATAAACTGATCTACAATTTCTTCTTCAACAGATTCCCCTTCTGCTTTTGCAAGCTCCAGTTCCTCTTCTATATCAAAATTTTCCTCTTCTTTCTCCTGTGCTGTCACACGATCTTCCAGCTCTTCCACAAGCTGTCTGATATCATCAGAAAGCAATGCCTTTCTTCTTGCTTCCTCTGCCTCAAGACGAGCCTTCTCTTCCGCTTCACGACGAGCCTTCTCCTCCGCTTCACGACGAGCCTTCTCCTCTGCTTCAAGGCGAGCTTTCTCTTCCGCTTCACGGCGTGCTTTCTCTTCTGCTTCCTGACGGGCTTTTTCTTCTGCTTTCCGTCTTGCTATTTCTTCTACCTCGCGTCTCTCTGCCTCAAGTCTTTCTGCCTCTCGGCGGGCTTCCAGTGCTTCTCTCTCTTTTCTAAGTCGTTCTTCATCGGATGCTTTTTGCTTTGCGATCGCCTCAGCATTTACCTTCTGCTTAGCTTCCCATTCCATCAAGATGTCTTCAATCTTCATCTGACCTTCAATGCGGAGTTCTTCTTCTCGTTCCTCCATCTTCTTCTGGTCTTCCGGATTAATTCCACTCGCCATAGCCACGCCATTAGCCAGTGCTTCTTGAAGTGTCGCACCCTTCACAACTGTCGTAATAGATTTTTTTGGTCCTTCTGCCGCATGCTGAAGAATTCCTTCTAACTCTCTGACATTCCGAGCTTCTTCCGGAGTTTCCTTTCCGATTGGTTCAATGACTGGTGCTTCTGTTTCTACAACTTCTGGTTCTTCTGAAACAGCTTCTTCCGGCTCCAGGACTGGTTCCTCAACTGGTGCTTCCGGCTCTTCTGAAACTGGTTCTTCTAAAACCGGTTCTTCTATCGGAACTTCTTTATCTGCCTTGGCATTTTCTTCCATTGCCTTCAATGCTTCTCCAAGCTCTGCTGTCGGAATTCTTCTCGTTGCATCCAGACCATCCACAGTTTCTGTTGTATTGGCTCCTGATTCCTGCTGTTCTGCCTCCGCAGCTTCTGCTGCTTCCTGCGCTGCTTTAATCTGTTCTTTTGGAATTGATACAGTATCCTGTGGAATACTCTTTACATCCTTAAGCGCAGCTCGCTCAGGTTTTTTATCCACTGCTTTCTTAGGCTCTTTTTTCGGTACACCTTTATACTCATCGTACTTTTCCTGTTGGAGTGGTGTCAGTGGTTTGTACTTCATCTTCAATTCCATTGCCTGATATACATATTTTCCTTCGCTAAACCACAAGATCAAATCGTCACATTCTTCCAGGCACTTTGAGGTCATGCCTGCTTCATGATATAGCTTTGCGAGCTCATACGCCCATTTTTCAATATATTCTGCCTTTTTAAATTCTTCCAGTGCCGAAATCTGTTCTGACAGATCGGACCCTTGTGCCTTCAAAATCCGATATTTCAAAATGAATTGATTCGGATCTCTCGGTGCCAGTTTTACAAATTCCTCATAACAGTCCGAAGCCTCATTCAGATCATTCAGTTTCAGGGCAAGTACTGCCAGACGATACACAACCTTTCTGCTGGACGGTGCTCTGTCAAATGCGATCATAAGCGTATCACGGCTCTTCTGAAACTCCCCGTTATTCTCGTAGATTTCGCTTACTGTATTTAACATTGCCGGGCTCTTCACCCTTCTCCAGTCTATTGTATCGGCAATTTCCATTGCTTTTCTAAATTGTTTCTTTTCGTAATGTTCGAGCATCTGCTCGGTTTTTACCCGATATTCATATTTATCCAATATTCTCACCTCAAATTTTTTGACAATTCTACAGATACAAGTTTATCATACACCAGTCTTATTGTCAAAAACATACGAGATTTTGTTACAAAAATGTTACAAAATGATATCGTCCACTTTTTTGAAATCTTTCAGGCTATACGCTTCTATAATATTTCCCTGGATAACATAAAGCGTATCTTCTATATAAATACCTCTTGTGATCCTCATATTATTTCCATTGATTTCCTCATGCATCGTACATGTAAATCCTTGTTTTTCGTCGTAAGAAAATGTATAGTACTCCCGGCCGCCTTCGCTGTCTGCAGCAAAACCAATCAGATTTTTCTCTGCATCTACTAAAGCTGCCTTATAATCATAAGAAACATCTGTATAGTACACATTTTCAATGACATAGGTCTGCTCCTCTTTCACATTTTCCGGATCAGAAATATCGAACATCGTCAATTTCACGCCATCTGTTGACATAGTCTTTTCATCAACATTCATCCCAATACCCAGAAGCTTATTTTTCCCATACGGATGCAGATAATCTGAAAATCCAGGTATCTTCAACGCTCCTATGATCTTTGGATTTTTCGGATCCGACAGATCAACGGAAAATAACGGATCCGTCTCTTTAAATGTTACAAAGTATCCTGCCTTTCCCATAAATCTTGCGGAATACACCCTCTCATCTTCTGCCAGGCCTTTGATGGAGCCGGTTTCTTTCAGTTCTTGATTCAAAACATAAACACTGTTCGTGTCGCCATCGGTCACTACAACTCTCAGATATCCATCATATTCATCAATAGAAAATGAATCATTAATATAACCGTCTATTTTGCACTGTGCCCCAGCCGTCAATTTCCCACTTTCATAAGAAACTTTTCGGATTGTCGTCACATCTTTTCCAGAATATTGCCACACATTTTCATAAAAATAAATATTATCGTTGCTCACATATAAATTGCCACCGTCTGCCAAAAGTGCCTTACTGTGCGCTGTCTCATTTGGATTTTCCAGAGAAACTGATGTGATGATCGAATACATATCTGCCTTTGAAATGGACGGAAGACAAATATCTGTTTCTTTAATCAGATTATCGTTTACAAGTGGTATATAGGACTTCGGATTCTTCGCCGTTATACCATCAAGTGTTACATAATAATCACTGAATAAGTATAAGTATCCATCTGCAATTCTTGAAGAATTGTAATATCCACTCTGACTGACCCTGCCAACTTCTTTTGGATTTTCCCGGTCTGAAATGTCATAAGTTACTGCGGTCGTATTAGCCCTCTGACCATATCCATAATCATCATCATTCCATTTGCCGCCCACATAACCGTCACACACTGCGATTAATTGATTTCTTTCAATGTCCAGATACATTTCCTGGATTTCAGAAACATCTTCCACTGTTATAGTCGCCGTTTGCTTCATCCGATTATCGCGGGTATCTATAATGGCAATCTGATCGCTCTTATCTTTTAACACGTAAAGGTATGTTCCATCTGTTTTAGCTGTATCCCCCTCATCCACACCTTCCTGACGTACATTTGTCTCAGAATAAGAACCGCTTGCCATTCCGGTGTCCGCTGCTGCAGTACTGCTTTCTTCCATATTCTGTGCTGCATCTCCACTTGCCTTACTGTCAGCTGATTCATCGACTCTTATATCATTCAATGATCTTGCCCAGCTTGAAGTGTATGCACTGTCTCTTTCCTGATCTTTCTTATATTTTTCCAAATATGCATAGACATCCTTATATTCCGCCGCACTTTCTACTTTCGTACTGTCACTGATTGTCACATCACTGCCTGCTATCTTATCATCTCGAGTCGCGTCTTCCATTTTAAAATAATTCTGGCATACCATCACTCCCACGATTAGCACCAGGCATGCTGCTGCCAGCCCACCGATTCTCGCCGGAGTCCACACTTTTTTCTTCTTCCCTGCAAGCTTTGCTTCAATCTGTCTCGGTTCAAGCGCTTTCGGCACCGGAACCTGTTCTGACTTTTCCTTTATTTTCCGAATCATGTCCTGCTCATTCTTATTCATAAAATGTCCTCCCATCCAACACACACTGCATCTTCTCCAGCGCCCGGCTTCGTTTTACCCGGACAGTTCCCGGCTTCAGGCTTAGGATCTTCCCGATTTCTGTGCTGTTATAACCGCCAAACACTGACAGCCCGACTATCATTTGCTCTTCTTCTGAAAGAATAAAAAATGCATTTCTCACATCCATCGCAAGTCCCACATCTTCTTCATGAATTCCTTCCACCTGTCCTTCCGGGAAAAAATCTTCTGTCTGCTGTATTCCTTCTTTCGCCACCTGTTTCAATCTTTTCTTACATATATTTGACAAAATTGTAAAAATCCAGCTCTTGAAAGCTTCTTCTTTTCGAAGTTTATGTATATGTTCATAAGCAGATAACACTGCCGTACTCACCGCGTCTTCTGCCTCATGCGGATCACGCATCAGACAAAGCGCGTAGCGATAGAGGTCTTGATAGACCTGCTCATATAGCTTTGAAAATGCTTTTGCATCACATTTCATTCTTTTTCCTCCTCAATTTGTTTTTCTCAAGAAGTTCTCCACACTCCTCCATTGACTTATCCAACTGCCGTTCCCAATACCCAGTGTAAAAAGTATGATTACTTCTTCTACATATAAGAGTCCCAAAATATCCCAAGTGTTACAAAAAGGCGTCACTTTTTTTCATAAGTGCCGCCTTTTATTTACATTCGTTTATTCAATTATATTACCGCTCAAAATACTGCGCAAGATAAAATTCAGCGTAATTCCCAGTGCAACGGAACATAGAACGTGAATTTTACCTATCGGATTATTTAGCCCTTATAATAATTAATCAGACAACCTTTGAGAATAATCTCTCTTTCTGCGTCTGTCATATCTCCAAGTGTAAATGTGACTTCTTTCAATGTATCTCCGACTACATAAGCTTTAATCTCTGCATCTTTGTTTTCCACTGCTTTTCTGATTTCCGGTACAAAGATATAATCGCCATTTTTGAAGCTTAATTTCTTGTCGTCTTCTTTTGTGATAAATGGAAGCATTCCCCAGTTGATCAGATTGGAGCGATATCTTTTTGTCGCATATTCATTTGCAATATTCGCCCAGCCACCGAGCACCTTCTGACAGGAAGCTGCCTGCTCTCTTGCTGAACCGTCACCTGGTTTTACTGCAAAGATCGTACTTCCGACTCCGATATTTCCTTTTCCTGCTTCCGGATATCTCTCCTGGATCTTTGCCATAACCGGTTTTAATTCTTCCAATACCTCTAACGGACATTCGCCTGCTTCGATTGCTTTCTGTGCTTTCTGTACTTCCTTTGCACGTCCTACATATGCAGGATCTTTTCTGGAAAGTGCAAACTCTGCCAGTCCAAGTGGATTGGATCTGTAAGAAGATGTTTCTCCAGATGGAATCAGCTCATCTGTTGTTGTAACCGGATCGTGAATCTCTGATACAACTTTCAATACCAGATTCTCCGGAAGTGCTGACATTGCCGGCCAGTCTTTGATATTCGGTCCGAACTTGATCTTTGTATCCGGATCAGCCACACCATGACTGTCAAATACACGATTTGCATAAATCTTCTGATCAAAGTGGTATTTCTGTCCCTTGTATTCTACGTCCATATCTGTTGCAGGTGTCAGGAAGCCTTTATTTGCTGCTGTTGCTGCAATTGAACGGGCATCCATAAGTGCAACGGATGCAATCTGTCCACTCTGAAGCTTGGAACCTTCACGGTTCGGGAAGTTTCTTGTAGAATGGCGAATAGAAAATGCGTTATTTGCCGGTGTATCTCCAGCTCCAAAGCATGGTCCGCAGAATGCTGTTTTTACAATTGTTCCTGCTTCCATAAGATCCGCAACTGCACCGTTTTTCACAAGTTCCATATAGATTGGTGTACTTGCCGGATATACACTAAATGTAAATTCATCTGAGCCAATGTAATGACCTTTTATGATGTCTGCTGCTGCGCAGATATTTTCAAATCCACCACCGGCACATCCTGCGATGATTCCCTGATCCACATAAAGTTTTCCATCAATCACTTTATCCTGAAGTGAATAATCCACAGCACCATCCAGGCTCACCAGTGCTTTCTGCTCTACATCGTGAAGCACGTCTTTCAGATTCTTACGTACGTCGTCGATCGTATATACATTTGACGGATGGAACGGCATTGCGATCATCGGACGTATCTCGCTTAAGTTCACATAGACCATACCATCATAATATGTAACTGCACCAGGATTCAGTTCTTTGTAATCTTCACTTCTGCCGTGAATCTCATAGAACTCCTTAATCTTATCATCTGTTTTCCAGATAGAAGACAGACATGTTGTCTCCGTTGTCATAACATCGATTCCGATACGGAAATCAGCACTTAGCTTCTCCACACCTGGTCCGACAAATTCCATAACTTTATTGTTTACATAACCATTTGCAAACGTTGCGCCGATAATTGCAAGTGCCACGTCCTGTGGTCCGACGCCTTTGACCGGCTCTCCGTCTAGATAAATTCCAATCACACCTGGCATCTTAATATCATATGTCTTATTCAGGAGCTGCTTTACAAGTTCCGGTCCACCTTCACCCATAGCCATCGTTCCAAGTGCTCCATAGCGGGTATGGCTGTCGGATCCAAGGATCATCTTGCCGCCGCCTGCCAGCATCTCACGGGCAAACTGGTGAATAACTGCCTGATGCGGCGGTACATAGACACCGCCATATTTCTTCGCACAAGTCAGTCCAAACATGTGGTCATCTTCATTAATCGTTCCGCCGACCGCGCAGAGTGAGTTGTGACAGTTCGTCAATACATATGGAATTGGAAACTTCTCCAGTCCTGAAGCTCTCGCTGTCTGAATAATTCCGACAAATGTAATGTCATGAGATGTCAGCTTATCAAATTTGATCTGCAGTCTCTCCATATTGCCTGATATATTATGAGCCTCTAAAATTCCGTAAGCCATTGTCTGCGTTCTGGCTTCCTCCTTGGATACCTCACGGCCTGTCTTTGCCTTTACTTCTGCTTCGTCCGTAATGATCTCGGTGCCATTTACCAGATACGCACCGCCGTCATATAATTTCAACATGTCTAGTCCTCCTGATTACCTGTAATTATATTCTTCTGAATAATTACGCTTATTTCCAGATTGTATACATGTATATATTAGCACATCACATGACATATGTCCAACCATTTATTCACCCTTTTTCATTCCCTTTTCTTCAATACCTTCTGATAAATTACACATATCATTCAACTCCTCCCTGATTTTTTCATCTACTGGAATATCTAACTCTTCATAACGAAAGCTTTACCTTTAATTAATTACTGTCTCAAATTTAAAATGTCAAAACGCCTTACATTTTAGCTACTAAAAACACAAAATATTATTTTATAAATATTAACCAAATACCCTAAAGAGGAAGATTCCACAAATCCTTCTTATGAAATCTTCCCCTTTTGTTACTTAAATCTTTTTAAAAGTCAGACCTTTTCTTACTTTTCTTTTTCAACTGCTTTCTTAACAGTTTCCACAGGTACTCCTAGTATCTCAGAAACCTTTTCCAAATCACCGATATTTTTATACGCATTACAAATGAGTTGTTCTGTCACTTCTTCTGTTACCTGATTTCTTACTTCCTGAAATTCTTCTGCCATCAATTCTTTTAATGCTTCACACATACTCGATTTTACCTCCTTCATTGCCTTCCAGTTTGCTCGCGTGATAACTTCCATTGCCGCCTGGTATAATTTAGAGTTTTTCTTTTCTTCATATTGTCTCACTAGATTTTCAATTTCCATTCTATCTGTGATGTCATTCCTCAGACTACAGAGCCAGCGGTTTTCCTCTTTATCCAGCTCTTTTGTAATGAGTAACTGTATGGGAAATGCATCTCCTGTTATATAATAGATTCCAGATTCAACACATTCTATTTGCAGTTTGCGAAACTCTTGTAAATGCCGGAGCATTTTCACAGGATAATGATTACAAATAAAAGTAATCGTTAATTCTTCCGGTTTAATTTCACACACATGCTCTGTATCCGACTGATAAAAGCAGCAATAACCATATACTTTATAGAAATCATTGATTGTCAGATAATCGTCCGGGCTTTTATATTCAATAATATTGTGCTTTCGGAATATCCGTCCTATGTTCTTTTGAATCTTTTCTTCACCACGAATTTTAATCACCAATTCATCAATCCGCATTGGCTGTTTCGATAATAAATGTTCCGGTTCAAATGTCATTTTTTCAATTTCATTTTCAAATTCAATCTGAATAGATGCTTCAAATGCCGGGTGCCATTCTATGATTTTTCTTTTGTCCATCTAATTCTCCTCTCATTATAATTTTTTTGGTACCTGTTTTCAATAGAACTTCCTACGTTTACAAGTTACATTTTTCATATCGGGTAATTGTTTCAGAATTCGAAACGCCGAAATGAACACCTTACGGCTTGAATATTCGGAGACTAGACTTCCTCCTGAATTGGACATATCATAGCATACTCTTCTCTAGAAGTAAAGCATTACATAGAAAAAGGTTGAAACCTAGATTCCAACCCTTTTTAATAATATATTTCTTTTATTTTACACCATCACTTTTCGTTTTCCCAATAGTGCCATCTCTTCCACATTTTTTGTAGCATACAGTATTGTAACTCCGGTTCTCTCCTGCAATTCCACCAGCTCCTGAGTCAACTGATTATGAAATTTGGGATTTACATTGCGAAGCGGCTCATCCATAAGGATTACATCTGGCTCCAAAATCATGGCACGCGCCAGCGCGGTCCGGTGTTTCCACAGATCTGACAAGTTTTTTACTTTTGCAAATCGGACTTCTACAAGATCCAGAAGTTCCATCACTTCCAGTGTCCGTTTTCCTATTTCTTTTTCATCTATGCCGCGAAGTCTTAAGCCCAGTTCTACATTTTCCAGAACTGTCATTCGTGGATACACAGTATAATTCTGAAAAATCATAGCAATTCCACGCTCCTCCGGTGGAAGACTGTTGACCAGCTTGTCTCCAATCCATATCTCTCCGTTTTTCACTTCATCAAGACCTGCGATCATGCGCATAACAGCACTTTTTCCACTCCCGGATGGACCAGTCAATATTACAAATTCTCCGTCTTCAATCTGGAAATTTAAATCCTTTACTGCCTCATATCCATTCGGAAATGCGCGATCTACATGTTTTAATGTCAGACTTGCCATCTGATCAGCCCCTTTCTTTGTCTTCCCCTGACTACTGCAATTCAGGCTTTTTATCCATCATTACTTTTTTACAACAACGCCTGGTAAATGTCTCTCTTTCCGACTCCCCGGTCTTTCGCGACCATTTTCATTGCTTCTTTTTTCTGAATCCCCTGATCCATATAATAATCCATATGTTCCTGAATGGACATTTCTTCCCATTTCTGGCGTTCTTCTTCTATCTGTTCCTGACGGCTCTTACCCTCAATGACAAGCACGCATTCCCCTTTTGGTTCCTGCTCTTTATAATATTCCACTGCCGCACTGATCGTTGTTGCAAAGACTGTCTCATGCTTTTTCGTAAGCTCCCGGCAAATGCGGATTCTTCTGTCACCCAAGGTCGCAAGCAGAAGCTCTAATGTCCGGACCAGTCTGTGCGGTGCTTCGTAGATAATCATAGTTCTTGTCTCTTCCATCAGTTCGTTCAGCACTGCCTGTCGTTCTTTTTTATCTGTCGGAAGAAATGCTTCAAACGCGAATCTTCTTGTGGACAATCCGGAAATGGTCAGCGCTGTGATGCAAGCTGCTGCCCCCGGAACTGCTGTCACAGTGATTCCTGCTTCCTGACACATTGCCACCAGCTCCTCACCCGGATCGGAGATTCCCGGTGTTCCCGCATCCGTGATCAGTGCAATATCTTCACCATTTTCCAAGTGCTCGATCAACGTATGCGCTTTTGCAATCTTGTTATATTCATGATAACTGGTCATCGGTGTGTGAATATCAAAATGATTCAAAAGCTTAATGCTATTGCGGGTATCCTCTGCTGCGATCAAATCAACTTCTTTTAAAATACGGACACAACGAAATGTCATGTCCTCCAGGTTGCCGATCGGAGTTGCACACAGATATAATGTTCCTGACATATAATTCTCCTTTTATTTCATCCCGTACAATTTCAGTACTTCTTCCGTATACTCCCCGTCTTTCGTGTAGACTATGAGCGGCGGGTCTACGGCGAGGCGTGGTTTTCCGCCTTTGAGGCCTTCGATAAGAACCATGTTTGGCTCTTTGTCTGCATATGGGTGGACGAGACGCATGCATTTCGGCTCGATTCCGTAATTGCACATTTTTGTAAAGATTTCCGGCAGGCGGAAAGGACGGTGCACCATGTAGAAACGTCCTTTCATTTTCAGTACTTTTGCACTTTCTCGCAGAAGATCATCTAATGTGCATAACGCTTCATGTCTTGCGATATACAAAGCCTCGTTATCATTTTTCAGGCCGTGTTCTCCAATCATATACGGTGGATTGGATACAATGACTTCATACGAATCATTTCCAAATATGTGACTTGCCTCTTTGATATCACCGGTAACGATATCTATCTTGTTCTCCAGCCCGTTGTGTGCCACGCTTCTTCTTGCCATATCAGCACTTTCTTCCTGAACTTCCAGACCTGTATAATGAAGTCCCGGATTCTTTGCTTCCAGTAAAATCGGAAGAATTCCGGTTCCGGTCCCAAGATCCAGTGCACGTTCCCCACGTTTTACTTTTGCATAGGAAGACAGAAGCACGGCGTCCATGCCAAAGCAGAACCGACCGGGCTTCTGTATAATCTCATAGCCCTTCACCTGGAGATCATCCAGGCGTTCATCGGGCTTCTTATTAGTCATCATTTAACTTGGAGGCGCCATTTTTCTCCTCCAGAGCTTTTAACTGTGCAAACTCCTCTTTCGAAAGCTTTGCATCTTTTTTCTTCTTTCTTGATTTGAATCTCAGCTCACCTGCCGGATATTCACGGATTTCTTTTTCATCGTTATCCAGCGTCACAATAACCTTTACAATCTGACGCAGTACGTGAACAGCCTGAACTTCACCATGAAGTCCTTCCGGCGTCGTCACATGATCTCCAACTCCAGGAAGCTGACGGTTCAGCTCTTCATAGGTCTCTTCTTCGTTAGTCAGACAGCACATCAGTCTGCCGCAGACTCCGGATATCTTTGTCGGATTCAGAGACAGGTTCTGCTCTTTCGCCATCTTGATCGATACCGGTGCGAACTCAGACAGATACGTGTGACAGCAAAGTGGTCTTCCACAGATACCAATGCCTCCACGAATCTTCGTCTCATCACGAACACCAATCTGACGAAGCTCAATACGTGTACGGAACACGCTTGCCAGATCTTTTACCAGCTCACGGAAATCAATTCTTCCATCTGCGGTAAAGTAAAATAACACTTTATTATTATCAAATGTATACTCCGCATCTATAAGCTTCATTTCCAGACCGTGTTTACGGATCTTCTCTAAGCAGATGTTAAATGCTTCTTTTTCTTTTTCTCTGTTTTTCTCTTCTTTTTTGTAATCCTCTTCGTTTGCAATTCGAATCACAGATTTTAAAGGCTGTGTGATCTTGTCGTCTTCTACTTCTTTCGGACCTGTCACAACCTTTCCGAACTCAACACCGCGAGCCGTCTCTACGATGACACGGTCTTGGGGTTTAATCTCTAATTTCCCCGGTGAGAAAAAGTAGATCTTTCCCGCCTGACGGAATCTTACTCCGATTACTTTTGTCATAAATCTAGTTCTCCTTTATCGTCAGGAACAAAAGCTCCATGACCAGATCAAAGTTAACATTTGCTTTTAATCTGGCTTTTGCTTTGTCAAGGCTGTCCAGAATCGTCTCAATTCCTTCATAAGAACTGCGTCTTGCCTGCTCACGCATGCAGTCAATCTGATCTTTGAATACAACCTTATCTATTTCCCTTGTCGCTTTATATAACAAGACATCTCTGTACCATACCATGATCAGGTCAAGATAGTCGTTGATTTCAACTTTATAAAGAGTGCAGCGTTTCACTGCCTCCACAAGCTCACTGATATCCATCTCATTTATATGGCGCATCAGGTTCAGGACTTCGTCCTTGAGCTCATTAAAATGCTCGGAACCTGCCAGTTTGATAGCTTTTCCAAGGTTCCCCTGTGCAAATGCAGCGCAGACTTCAGCCTTGTAATCTGGTACTTCCATTCTCTCCATGAGATATTTTTTAATCAGTGCATCTTTGATGTAGCGAAGTTTTAACATAACACATCTGGAATTAATTGTCGGAAGCAATACGTCTGCATTTTCCGTCAGCAGAATAAATACTACATACTGTGGCGGTTCTTCAATCGTCTTTAATAACGCATTCTGTGCCTGTACCGTCATAATATCAGCTTCCGGAATAATATAAACTTTATACGGGCCCTGATATGGCTTGATTGCAACTGTATTATTGATCTGTGTGCGCACATCATCGACTCCGATGGATCCCGGCTTCTCATGTGTCACCCAGATAATATCCGGATGGTTATTCGATTCTGCTTGTACACAGGAATGACATTTATTACATGGTTCCGGTCCATGTTCTTCACATAAAAGTGCCATGGCAAATAACTTTGCCAGCATCTTCTTTCCGGTTCCGCGCTCGCCATTCACAATGTACGCCTGTGATACCCGATTCTCGGCAATTGCATTCTGCAAATATTGAATTACATCTCTGTGTCCTACTACATCTTTAAAACTTCCCATATCGTATGTCCTCTATAATTTCATCTAAGCATCTTTTTTGGTCATCATTGTAATAACGCTTCTTTATTCCCGCAGCTCTCAGATGCTCCTCGGAAAAATCTTCCGTATCTGCGAGAAATCTTCTGCACATCTCCGCGTAACGTGGCACTTCCTGCTGCCGCTCTCTCGTAAGTGCACGATTCAGCCGCTCGCCGTCCTCTACTTCGATGTACACCGGAACAAGATACGCCGCTCCGTAATATTTCTTTAACTTTCCATAGGACTCCAGCGTTCCGATCATCAGATAGTCGGATTCTGCCAGATTGACCTGTCCATCTTCTATTGTAGCATATTTCCATGCTCCGTGAACAGTATTATAAGTACGAAGTTCAACAACCTTTCCCTGTCTCTCGAAAATATGCATCTGTTCATCTGTTACAAAATGGTATTCGACGCCTTCTCTTTCACCTTCCCGCTTCGGTCTGGTCGTGTAAAGCGTCACTGTCTGAAGCATCGGCAGCTCTTGCTTGATCTTCCGGAATAATGTATCTTTTCCAGATGAACTCTTGCCCATTATATAATATATCTTACCCATGCGTCCATACCTCTATGTATCCTTCTTTTTCTACTCCCTGTATCTCATATGTTCTTTCCATATACCATTGAAAATGTTCCCGGATCTGCGCTGTGATCCGTTCCCCCGGCACCAGCATCGGGATCCCCGGCGGATAGAGATACGCGTACTCCGCGGAAATGTAGCCTTCGCTCTGTGTCAATGGCACAACCTGAAACCCATCTGCCCCTGCGTCTTTCATGCTGATGACCTGCGCCGGTGAATAGATTACTTCCGCCTGTGGCAGATGTCCCGGTTCTATATCATAATTTTTTTCTTTCTTTTGCGACTTTTTGATTTCTTCCGGCACTATGTCTGAATCTACAGTGTTATAAGCCCCCTGTAAAGGTTTATATTTCTTATCCAACTCATAAATTGCTTTTATAAGCCGTTTCATTCCTTCATCGGTATCCCCGACCGAAGTCATGGCAATCACATAAGTCCCCGCGGCCATCTCCATTTGCAGGTGGTACTGATTTAATAAATCTTCCTGCAATTGAATACCTGTTGCTTCTGCACCATATGTATCCGCAAGTCCTTTCGTAAGTCCTGCTACTGATAATACAAGCTTTGACTTATCATAATGTTTGGTCTCTGCCAGCCGGATATGTTCACATTTTCCAAGTTCTTCTCTACATCTCTTCAAACGCTCCACATACGGGTCAAAAACTTCCTCGCAGTGATGATCTAGCATCTCCATGCACTGATCGATTCCCGCCATCAGAATATAAGACGGACTGCTACTCTGTAACATATGCAGATATCGTCTCACCTTTTCCCGGTTTACCAGATTTCCATTCATGTGGAGAAGTGCTGTCTGGGTAAATGCCGGAAGTGTCTTGTGAACACTGTGGATTACAATGTCTGCGCCTTTTTGATTTGCATTTTCCGGAAAATAGGGATGAAAACCAAAATGAGCCCCGTGTGCTTCATCCACGATCAGCGGCAGTCCTTTTTCATGTGCGGCCTTTGCTATCTCGGCCACATCCGACACAATTCCATCGTAAGTCGGAGATACAATCATGACTGCTCGGATCTGTGGATACCGATTAAGGGCCCTCCTCACATCCTCTGCGGATATCTCAATATTCAACTGTAACTCTGAATCAAACCTGGGATAGAGATACACCGGATTCAACTCATTCATGTAGATTGCATGATAGACCGATTTGTGGCAATTGCGCGCCACAAGAATCTGATCTCCTTTATTCGTCACACCCGCGATAGCACTCAGAATTCCAACTGTACTTCCATTTACCAGAAAATGTGTCTCATCTGCATGATAGATTCTGGCTGCCCGTTCCTGAGCCTCTTTCAGGATTCCTTCTGCGTGATGAAGATCATCAAATCCTTCAATCTCTGTAATATCTACAGTATAAGGATCCGCATGCCAGGACATATGCATCTTACGCTTATGTCCCGGCATGTGAAATCCATAATAGTCAGAATCGCTATACGCTTTTAATTTTTCGTATATCGTTGCCATTCTTATAATCTCTTAAGAAGTTCTTCTCTTTCTTTTTCGTATCCTGGTTTTCCAAGAAGTGCGAACATGTTCTTCTTGTAGCTCTCAACACCCGGCTGATTAAATGGATTTACTCCAAGAATATATCCGCTGACACCGCATGCGAACTCGTACATATAGAATAACTGTCCAAGTGACTTCTCGTCCTGCGCCGGAATTGTCACTTTCAGATTCGGAACCTGTCCGTCTGTATGTGCAAGAATCGTACCATTCATAGCACTCTTATTTACAAAATCCATTGTCTTGCCTGCAAGGTAGTTCAGTCCGTCCAGATCCACCGGCTCCTCACCGATTGTGATCTGCTCTGTCGGCTCCTCCACTTCCATAACTGTCTCGAACATGATTCTGCTTCCATCCTGAATGAACTGTCCCATAGAGTGAAGATCTGTTGTAAGGTCTACAGATGCAGGGAAGATTCCTTTCTTATCCTTGCCTTCACTCTCTCCGAAGAGCTGTTTCCACCACTCAGATACATAATGCAGGCTTGGCTCATAATTTGCCATGATCTCAACCGCTTTTCCCTTACGGAGCAGAATGTTACGTGTTGCTGCATAGAGCATTGCGTCATTTTCCTCAAATGGATTCTCAAGTGCGAATTTTCTTCCTTCTGCTGCACCTTCCATCAGCTTATCAATATCAGCTCCGCTGACTGCGATTGGAAGAAGTCCAACAGCTGTCAGTACAGAGAAACGTCCTCCAACATCATCCGGTACTACGAACTCTTCGTATCCTTCCTCATCAGCAAGTCCTTTCAGAGCTCCACGAGCTTTGTCTGTTGTTGCATAGATTCTCTTAGCAGCCTCAGCTTTGCCATACTTCTTCTCCAGCATCTCCTTGAAAATACGGAATGCAATTGCAGGCTCTGTTGTTGTTCCTGATTTGGAAATGATATTAACTGAGAAATCTCTGTCTCCAATCACTTCAATCAGGTGTTTCAGATATGTACTGCTGATGCTGTTACCGGCAAAATAAATCTCCGGAGCTTTGCGGATCTCTTTTGACACTACATTATAAAAGCTGTGTCCAAGAAATTCGATTGCTGCTCTTGCGCCAAGATAAGATCCTCCGATACCGATTACTACCAGCACCTCTGAATCTGACTGGATCTTTGCAGCGGCTTTCTTGATTCTCTCGAACTCCTCTTTATCATAATCAACCGGAAGATCGATCCAGCCAAGGAAATCATTTCCTGCTCCCTCCCTTCCCAGGAGTTCAGCTTTCGCAGCCTCGGTAATCTTCTTCATAGATTCCATCTCATGTGCGCTGATAAACGCATCTGCCTTTGAATAATCAAATGTTACTTTACTTCCCATTGGACTCGTCCTCCTTATGCTACCTGTTACGTTCTAGTTCTTGTCTCGAAGAAATCTGTATAATTTTCTTCTTATAAATGTGACAGCTCACAGACAGTCCTTGTTTCACAAAACTAACTTTGAGCCGTTATCTATATTTTAACAAATCAGTCTCTTATTATCAAGCCATAAACTCCTCCAGGATTTCTCGGATACGCTGATTTCTGTTTGCCTCGTCCTGCGCCTTTGTCTCTTCCGATTCTATTGTTTTTTCTATTTTTTCTGTTTTACCTGGTTTTTGCGATATAGCTGTCTTTTTGACCTTCCGGTCATCTTCCACCTGCAGCGGTTCTGTCTTATACATCGCCCAAAGCAGACTGTCCATAGATCCAGGAAATTCCTGCTTTGGTTCCTGCTTCTTCTGATTCACAGATTCGTCTGGCAAGTTATCCCCCTCTGCCCTTCCTGCATTTTCTGGCATTCTGGTATTCTTCACAATTCCTGTATCTTCTGGCATTCTGGTATTCTCACCCATTCTCTCTTCTTCTGGCATTCTGATATTCTTCGTCATTCCTGCATTTTCTTGTGTTCTGGCACTCTCCGCTATTCTCGCTTCTGCTGATCTTGCCTCTTCTGCCAGAACTTCTTTCTTGTATGTTTTTTCATAGCGATGCTGATAAATATTTTCCAAGTAATCTACCATATAATTTCGTACTGCCTCCAGCCGGTACTCCTCATCCGTCAGCATATGTACCAAGAATACGATTAACGCCAGCGCCACGCCGGTTCCGCCAATCATAGCTGTCTGCTCTGTCGCCCCTTTAATCCGATAATTTATGATTGCACCGACTCCGCCAAGAATCAGACAAAGTCCGGCTCCCGCCATCTGTAACCGCCGCCATGCATGGAGCCTGACTCCACCGACCCGGTATTCATAGAGATACTTGTCCACAAATACGCCTACGTTTTCCACCTTTTCACTGATCATACAGGTGTGCTCGAATTTCGCCCGCACAAGCCGCATCAACGGATGATTACTCTTCCCCATACTTTCCGCTGCTGCCACCAGCTTCCTAAGTGTTCTTCCAACGACCACCTTTGACACAACTCCGGCAAATGCACTCATTCCCATCAGTACATAGATCACATGTCTGTCTAACATTAATTCTAACATGATAAAAGCCCTCCTTTTGGCACCAATTATAATGGATTTTCCAAAAGAAGGGCGAAAAACCGTTCCCCATAAAGCGACATCTGCACACCGCAGATTATGGTATTTTTTCTTATATTTTATCGAATCATTTATTCTCTGGTTTTAAATCATCGGGAGCAATTCCTTTACAAGCGCCACGCTGTGGGCAATTGCCTGTTTTTCAAACTCTGGATAATCCATCGTTGCACTGTTGTCAGCTTTATCAGAAATTGCTCGAATGATGACATACGAAACTTTGTTAAGGTAAGCCGCGTGCGCGATTCCCGCGCCCTCCATCTCTGTACAAAGAGCCTGAAAATTCTCCACGATACGTGCTTTCACTTCTCCGGAAGAAATGAACTGATCTCCACTTGCGACCCTTCCTGTAAATGTATGGATCTGCGGATTTGCTTTTTCATTTGCCTTCACTGCAAGCTCTACCAGATGCGGATCTGCCGGGAATGTGCGTGTATCCATTCTTGGCACCTGCCCGATTGCATCTCCAAATATGGTTGCGTCCATATCATGATGTACCGCATCTGTAGAAATCACCATATCACCAATGTCAATTCTTGCATCCAGGGATCCTGCAATACCTGTATTGATCAGCGTATCTACGCCAAATTTATCCACCAGGATCTGCGCGCAGATTGCCGCATTAACTTTACCGATTCCACTTCTTACAACAACCGTGTCCTTCCCACAAAGAGTTCCTTTATAAAATGTCATGGAAGCAAACTCTGTCACTTTAGCATCTGCCATCTCACTTTTCAGAGCTGCAACTTCCTCTTCCATTGCTCCAATAATACCTATCATCCGATTTTCCTCCTGCTATTCATTTTTACTGTGCGATTCCCGCACATATCCTTTATCCGACTGCCTTTTTCGCTATCATTACAAACATTTCCTGTTATCCTGTACATTATCCCCTACCCCATGCACAAATGTCAAGCATTGATGCTCTTTACTGTACCTGTGTATTCCTCTATGTACTCTTTTTCATATTATTGGAAATCTTAATTTTTCTTTACAAGTAGATTCTTCTCTGTTAGAATGGCTTCTGATATTCATATATCTGGTATAACACATAGGAGGGTATTTATCATGGATTATAAAACACATGGTGTCTGTTCCAGCATGATTCACGTAGAGCTGGACGGCGATAAAATTAAAGACGTAGATTTTGTAGGTGGATGCAACGGTAATCTTCAGGGAATCTCAAGCCTTGTAAAAGGAATGAAAGTGGAAGATGCCATCGAAAGACTTGCCGGAATCAAATGCGGTTCCAAAGCAACTTCCTGCCCGGATCAGCTTGCCAAAGCACTCCGCGAAGCAATCGCTCAGTAAATTGATTCAATTGCAAAGTAAGTCACATGGAAAAGGACACGCAGCTTTTAATAGCTTGCGTGTCCTAAAACTAAACTTACTTAAACTTACTTCTCTTGATTGTTATAATATTTTTTCTTTTAAATTTTCTTTGAACTGTCTCCAGTTCCTTCGCCCTTCCAAAGCCCTGCGAACCAACGTAAGGGCCATGAAATATGTAGATTGCTGTGGAAGAGCGTCTAATTGTTTCAATATTCAGTTGTTATTAAATTTCTAAAGTATTATGATCCAACCTACTAACTTTACCCGAAATTTGTTTTTAATTTGTTTTTCCCATCATTATAATGGCCTTGCCCACTAATCTGATTGTAATTATAAATTTGTTAAATTCTTCTTTCGTTTCTACAAAATCTTACTTAAGGTTCCTCAATGTAAACTCCATTTGTGAAACTGCTGCTCATATCTTGTCCTGCAGAATGAATACAACGTACACGGTAGTAATAATCACCTTCTACATCTAAATATTTCTTAGATGATACACGATCAGCATTTTCATTAAATTTCTGCCAAGAATCATAAAAGGACCATTCTGTATCTTCTTCTTTTGCACGTTCAATCATTACGCCGATACCGACACGTTCCACTTCATGCGAAGCTAACGTTGTTCCTCCGGCATAGATTTCTCCCGGGCCCATTCGGACAATTTTTGAATATCCGGTCAGAAGATCTTCGCCTCTGGCAACTTTTTGATTATAGCCGATGGATTCTGCATCTTTTGTAAGCTGGGATCCGTCGATCACCTTCACGCTAGATGCCGCCTGTGTATCCGTCGATACTCCAAAGCTTAATCCTAAAGCCATAGCGCATACACAACATATGGACATACATCGCTTCATTTATCTACCTCCCATCTCTCTCTATTTAGGGTTCCCTATATAATAGACACATGAACTTCAAAAAACTGACGCATTTTCTTACAAAAAATATAAATTTTTTAAAATATTTTCTATCTCTCCCTTTGTCATCGTTCCTGTTAAGCAATAATACAGATTATTATATTTAAATTCTGCTTTATACCTGTTCGTCTCCGTTTCAGGTGTTTTGTATTCAGTCACTTCTATCGGAATATTTTCTTTAATGAAATAATGATCTGTAATCTCATCTTCATTATCTGCTCCTAAAGATACTTCTCCATAAGAAGCACTAATCATAAATTCCGTTCTTTCTCCATTGCACACATAATCTAATTCCGCCACCTGAATATCCGTATCCAATTCCATTATTACAAATTTCATATCTTCAGGATACCACCATAATCTTACAGGATCTATTCCAAACTCTTCTCCTATCTTCTCATAGGCCTTCTCTTCGTCTTCTTCCTCGATAATCTTGTTCTTATCACTGGAATCGACTTGAGAAACTTCTCTACCACCTACAGAACTCTTCATAAACTGCAGCATTCTCTCTGGTCCGCCAAAGCTTGTCATTCCAACTGCCATTACGAGGATCAGCACTGCTGCCAGTGCTACAATTCTACGGATATTGCTTTTCTTCCGACGCATTGTATAGATTTTCTTCTCCTCGCTCTGATTCTTCAACATCTCCCGTCCAAGGCGAAGTGCTTCCTGGTCTTCTTCTGAGAGTTTCGCATACGCATCTGTTCGCTTCATATCTTCAGAACGCATTTCACGCTCACGGATTTTTTGATCCAGTGCATTTTTCATGCGAATCTTCAGCTCATTTGGAATCTCTTCATTATCGTTAAGTCCGACTTCTTCTTCTATCTGTTTCGCTTCTTTATTCAATTGATCTTTCAGGATTTCTTTCAACTGATCTTTCTTTTCACTCATAATCTACCTCTTAACGAAATCTATCCTCTCTTTCTCTTGACCAAATCTCCCGGGAACGTATAATATAATTATATGCCAAAGTTGAAAATCTTTCCCTGTTTCGTAAAGTATATACGAAGCAGAATAATCCATACGGCATTCTTATTGTAACATATATTATCGAAAGGAGCTTTTTATGAAACGTATTATCTTAACCGGCGGCGGTACTGCCGGTCATGTTACACCTAACATTGCCCTGTTACCACGTCTTAAAGAATTACAATACGACATCCACTATATCGGCTCATATAACGGAATTGAGAAGGAACTTATCTCTCAGTTCGGTATACCATATCATGGCATCTCAACCGGTAAACTCAGACGTTATTTCAGCGTCCAGAACTTCACAGATCCATTCCGCGTTATCAAGGGAATGGGTGAAGCACGTAAACTGATTAAGATTCTGGAGCCTGATGTTATATTTTCCAAAGGAGGTTTTGTCTCTGTACCAGTAGTCCTTGCCGGTAAGGGACAACATGTACCAGTCATTATCCACGAATCTGATATGACTCCGGGTCTTGCCAACAAGATTTCCATTCCTTCTGCAACGAAGGTCTGCTGCAACTTCCCGGAGACATTATCTTCTCTCCCGGCAGGCAAGGCTGTTCTCACCGGATCTCCGATTCGTCAGGAACTTTTAAGTGGAGATAAGTACCGCGCCAGAGAATTCCTTCACTTCACTTCCGACAAACCGGTCATTCTGGTTGTCGGCGGAAGCCTCGGTGCCGTTGCCGTGAACAATGCCATCCGTGCGATTCTCCCGGAACTTCTGAAAGACTTCCAGGTCATTCACTTATGTGGCCGCGGCAAGCTCGATCCTTCTTTGAACGGAACGGAAGGCTACGCACAGTTCGAATATATCAAAGAAGAATTACGTGACCTCTTCGCACTGACCGACATTGTAATCTCCAGAGCCGGAGCCAATGCTATCTGCGAGCTTCTCGCCCTGCACAAACCAAATCTTCTGATTCCGCTGTCTGCCAATGCAAGCCGTGGTGATCAGATTCTCAACGCCCGTTCTTTCGAGCGTCAGGGATTCAGTATGGTGCTTGAGGAAGAGGAACTTACGAACGAAACACTTCTCAATGCAGTTCATGATCTCTATGATAACCGCGAGAAATACATCGATGCAATGAAGCATTCTTCCCAGCAGGATTCTATCGATACCATCATTGATCTGATTGAATCGGTAACTGCTTAGATACTTACAAAACTATCTGATTCTGACGCAGATATCTGATAGAAGAAAACAGGTGTCATATTCGGCACCTGTTTTTTATTTGCCATCCAGTTGGTGAAACTGTTCTTCGTAGTACTTCTTAATCCATTGCTTTGCCCTGTATAATGTACTATACAGCGTATCCACAGATATCCCCATTTTCTCTGCAACTTCTTTTTGTGGTTTATCCAAAGTATATGAAACGGTAACTGCCTCATACCATCTTGAATTTTTCTCATATAGATCTGCAAAGATCGTATCGTGCAGCTCGCGGCATTCTTTCTGGCGAAGCACTTCTATGAGTTGAGCATCCAGTCCTTCTGACGAATATGGCACCTCCTGCTCCGGAACCTCTTCCATCGGTGTCTCCCATTTACTATCTCTTAGATAGTTCTTTGCCATATTCTTTGCGGTAGTGATCAGCCATGCAGGCACGGACTCCATACATATATCTCCCAGGTTGTCGTATAATTTCAGGAAAACTTCCTGCACAATCTCTTCTGCCACATAGTGATCTTCGACGTAGTACAATGCCGTTCGGTACACTTTACTTACATTTTCTTTGTAAAGCCTGTCGATTTCAGCTTTCTTTACATCTTCAGATTCCACCATTTAATTTCCATCACTTTCAAGTTTATAATTTAGACAGAATATCCTGCTTATCCTCTTCGGTAAGCTCGCCCATCTTCCAGCCAAGTCCAACTTCGTCACCTTTATAACGCGGAATCATATGTAAATGGAAATGGAATACAGTCTGTCCTGCTGCTTCGTTATTATTCTGCACGATATTGTACCCATCACAGTGTAAGATGCCTGTAAGCTTTGTGATCATTTTCTTAGCCAGCACCATAACTTTTGCAGCCTTATCATCGTCCAACTCATACAAATTGGCATAGTGTTCTTTTGGAATAATCAGTGCATGTCCTTTCGAAGCCGGGCTGGCATCCAGAATCACGCGGAAATCTTCATCTTCATACAATGTTGCTGTAGGAATTTCTCCATTTGCCAGTTTACAAAAAATGCAGTTATCATCTTTCATTTTCATGTCCTTCTTTCCTTTAAAAAGTCATTTTAAAAATTGTTGATTATTTTATCCGCCAATGCTACACTATGAAAAAATAAATTCATAAAGGGCGGTAATCATTATGTTCACAGAATCTGATTATGAAAAATTACACCAGATCATGGCAGAAAGTCCTGAGAAAGAAGAGCTTCTCACTAGACTTCTTCACTCCCACCGTATGGATATCAGTACCATCAGCCATGAGATTCGCAACCCGCTGACTCTTATATACAGTACCTTACAGATGATCGAAGCATCCAATCCGGAAGTTCTGAATATCCGGCACTGGTCAGACTTGCATAACGACATCGAATATATGAAACAACTACTGGAAGAACTATCAGCATACAACAACGGTCAACGTCTGTCACCTTCTTCGACAGATTTCGACATCTTCCTCAAGAAAATTTCCTTATCCTTTGCTTCCTCCATCATTGAAACCGATATTGAATTTATCTCCCGGATAGAGCCGGAACTTCCTGTTATGCCTGCAGATTCCATCAAACTTCGGGAAGTTCTTCTGAATCTTCTTGGAAATGCGCGCGATGCAGTACTGATTCAACAATCTACATGCTCTAATCATCTTGATTCTGCCTGTAATTGTGAAAGTAACAGATCTTTGGATACCGGCAAAGCACTTACTTATTCTCCGCAAATTCACTTTCACGCATGGAAAGAGCATTCAAATCTGATTATTTCCATCTCCGATAACGGCTGTGGTATTGCACCAGAACATCTATCTTCAGTCTTCGAACCATTTGTCACGTACAAATCGTCCGGAACAGGCTTAGGCCTGCCACTTTCCCGCCGAATTATCGAAGCACATGGCGGAACACTGACTGTCCACTCAGAACCAGATTTGCCGGACTGCCAGCTAAAAACTACATTCACCCTTACAATTCCAATCCCTTAAAACATTTTTAATAATGTTTCGGCTTATGTTTCCAATATGTGAGTACCGCCAGTAAAAATCCGGATACCAGCCCGCCAATGTGGGCTGCGTTATCCACCCCTTGTGCGGTGAATCCATAATAGAGACTTAAGCCTGCCATCAGAACAAGTCCTCTTGTTGAAATCTCTCCGACTCGTCCATGATTACGGATTGCAACATAAAGAAGTGCTCCCACAATTCCAAAGATCGCTCCGGAAGCACCCGCTGATACCGCATAGCTTCCCTGACTCACATCAAACCATGCCGATACGAGATTTCCCATCAGTCCGCTTCCAAGATAAATGAGCAGAAAACGGATTTTTCCAATCTCTGGTTCCAGGCTGCAACCGATGACCAGCAGCATCACCATATTGTTCATCAAATGACTGAATCCAAAATGCAAAAACATACTGGTGATCAGTGTATAATATCGTTCTCCGTTCATGAGATATGGAACATACATTGCTCCGTGTTCCATCATAAATGCGGAATCCTCAGTCATACCCATAAAAGACAGTCCGAGGAAGATCAGAACATTCGCTGCTGCGATTGCAATTGTACAAATTGGTAATTTCTTGTAATTTCTCATAGGAAAATTCTCTCATTAATTTTCTGTAATGTCAACGTTATTCTGCAAGATTTTACTCATCAAACTCTACGATCAGATAGTATCCTCTGTCCGTATGTTGTATTTCTTTGATCACGCCCTGTCTTGCATGAATACGCTCGGATGTCTTGTAAATTCCAGACATTGCAACTGCTGGTTCCACTACATAAGTAAACAGGTTCGTATTCGGACTTCTCTCTGTTACTTCCACCTGCTGGCCTTCTTCCACCAGCCCTTGTCTTTCCATTTTAAACCGTTCCTGTCTCACGACAAACCGCCTCCTGTCTCTGATATTCTAGCCGGGATTTTTCCGGCATCATTCCTGTCAGTACAGTATAACACTAGAGATCTTCTTCTTCAATATACAGCCCGTCCCAGTCTCCCCACTTTGGTTTTCTGCGTCTGTGAAGAAAACGCTTCATCGGTGTCCACAGGTTTTCTGTCTCACGAAGTATCGTACTTCCCATTTCCTGGCTTGCGATCCAGTCATGTTCTGTCCGGTCAAAATATGTGCTTCCTTCCTTTTCTTCCTCTGTTCCCAAATCTGTATTTTTATCCTCTGCCAAAACATTTTCTTCCTCTTCTTTTACACACTCCTTTATAATCTGTTCCAGACTGTAATTTTCTTTCATAGTCTCTTTATGCAAAAGGAACACGATCTGGACACATTCTTTATCCTGATAATCTGCACATTTCACCAGATATTCGCTCAGATGGTGAAATCCTTCCCACAGACTTTTTTCTTTCGGTGGATAATAACAAAAATAATACTTTTCTTCTGTGTAAAAAATATACTCCGGATCCATCAGAATACAATTCACATTGAGAAGATACCTTTCTACTTCTTTCACGACACGCAAAATAGATTTTAGCAATATTTTTATTTCTTCTCCACTCATCGTATGCTTTTCATAGAGCGCTTTCATGGACACTTTTCCACTCACATCATAATCATAACAGCTTTTGTCATCCATTCCCCGTCCATGCATTTCCAGCAGTCCTTCCACCTGATTTTCTTCCAGCATTTTATTTTGATAGTCCTCTGTATAAGGGACTGACTCTTCTATCGTAATCTTACGTTCCATTGACGAACTCCTTTATTTTCTTAATATCCCGAAGCTTTTTCTCCGGTTCTGTAATTGCCGCACGTTTTTCCACACTGACTTTCATCTTCCTCCATGTTCCCTGTGCCCGGACACAGACTTCATCTCCTTCCACCGTAACCTGTCCCTGGATTGTAGATAATAAGATACACTTTCCATTCACACGACTTTGAAAAAGTGTTTCCAGTTCCGCCACATCTGTGCCGCTTCTATCTCCAGATCCAGTCTGTAAATCCGTTTTTTCTCTCGCCTTATTACTGCCGACTACCGCTGTCTCATAAGCTGCTCCCGCAATTATATTCTTGTCATGGTAATAAAAAAATGCATAGATACTGCTCATGATCAGCAACATAATGATTGGCATTAAGAATGACATCTCTACTGTATAACCTCTCACGCTGCACCTCCCTGCTCTGCCAGCATCAGAATATATCCAAGAGTCAAAAAAGGGAAAAATGGCATCGTCTTCACCCGTCCGCGAAATGCCAATATCACCGAACAGACTCCACTTGTAAAAAATGCTGCTGCCAGCACTCCCACAACTTTCCAAAACCCCAGATATCCTCCAAGAATCATAATTGCCACGCTGTCCCCATAACCGATTGCTTCTTCTGTCACTTTACTGACAAGAAGGAACAGCACTCCCACTCCGATTCCTGCACAGATTCCAGCAAGATCACCTACATTCGTCTGTTCCATCTTTTCCAGAAACACTCTGATCTGATAAAAATCCACTATTTTCCAGAAGACTGTCAATAATCCCCACAACGTCAGAACTTTTCTGGAAACTTTTTTATTTCTAATATCTGACACAGACAGCCCGGTTAGAATTAACAGCACAACTATATCTACCATTCTATTTATATTTCCCACATCTTGTACCTCTTCTCATTCTACTTGTCATTCCCGGCATTCTACTTTCCACCACATTTTGAGCATGCGCGCTTTCCCGGTACTTCAGAAATTCTCGCAGTATATACCGTGCGCTTTAATCCGCTGCATGTCAGAGAATTATGATACCGGTCACCCTGATCAGTAATATACACACTTCCCCCCATACTGCTGCCATGAACACATTTCTCACAGGCATGATACTTTCCGCCACTTTCATTGCGAAGGCTATTAAGTTCCGATGACGCCGCCGCATGGATCGACAGGTCCAGATGCGTACAATGTGGATTTTTGTGATAGACAACTCCTGTATCCGTTACATATACAATCTGATCATCTTCTTCACCAAACCCTCCTGCCTCATAGCCGGTCCATGCCTTGATCCTCATAGTTTCCTTATAAGAAATCGGCGCTATAGAAAAGCCCGGAACCGGAATCCGCACCTGATAAGATGCCTGAATTTCTCCAATTCCCGTAAACGGCGACAAATAAGATTGATTGCAATTGATTCCTGAGCTGCCACCTTCTACAATGCTTCTCTCTAACCGTTCTGCTCCAATAGAATTTACAACATCACGTTCCAGATTTGACGGAATCACTGCCGGGACTTCTACTGCCTGCACTGCAAGCTTCTTTCCCGCTTCCTGAAGTCCGCTTCGCACAGCCGTCTGCACGGATAACAGCTCCAGCAGTAATACCAATGTCAGCGTCGCAAAAAAGAAGATTGGTACTGCCATGGCAGCCTCCACGGTAATGCTTCCTTTTTTTCGGGTGGATGCAGATGCCCTTCCTGTATGCTTGGATTTGTATATGCTGGATAATAAAGGGATATCTTTATCTGAGTTCATCGAATCTTTCTCCTTTCATTTTTTATGTTTTCAGTTAGCAGAAATTTTATAACTCCCAGTAAGGGGAGCGGAAGGACATCTGCACCCACCCGTTATCGATTCATTTCGTTATTGATTCATTTCGTTTTTAATTGTATCCAAAATATGTCGGAAAATCGTACATGATCCCACGACGCAGATTGCATGTGCTGTGAAATTCTACTCTGCTGATGCAGGCATCTGCCCGAAAAAATGTCTGTCCATATCGTATCTTTAAATTTTGTTCCACCATATCTAATGTACGCATCCCAACTTCATCCTGGGATTTCAGGAACAACAGCATGCGAAGGTATTCCCGATAAGCAAGTCCGCTTTCCATATCTTTACCACTATCTGCTGCCACATTTTCTCCTGCACTGCCAAGCTGCATCAGTCCGGAAAGGCTTAGTTTCCAATCCTCTGCGTTCTTTACAAGTGGTACTTTTCCTCCACTTACCAGCGTTCTAATATCCATGATTGCTTCACCATAAGCCCATGCAAGTAAAATTCCCTGCGCGGCCCCCTCTGCCAGTTCTGGAAGTCCGATCACCGTACATAATGTAAGCGCTGCCGCCTCGGCTTCTGCTTTCTTTTCCGGATCCGTCTGGATATATGCATAATCCGGCACAAATCGGACCATAAGAAGCTTACTGGCAACCGTCTCCATATTTTCTCTGTCGCTGGCGTGACCTTCCAGAATATATTCCAGTTCATAGTCCAGACTCCCCGCACCTGCCATGTCACCCCGATTCCCATCGCTGAAGTCTTCATTAGCAGAATTTCCACTGACAAAATCTCCACCGACAGAATCTCCATTGTTATAATTTCCACTGCCAGATTGCAGGCTATCTGAAGCCATCTTGAAATGTTCCAGCACGTACTCTCCAAACAGTAATTTACTGATTGTACTTCCCGATCCTGCTACATCTGAGAAATCTCCATATCCCTGATTTCGTTTTCTATGAGATACCATTTCCGATAACGTAATACTTTTTTTTGACATTACACGTCCCTTTGGCATAATCAGATCTACAAGAGGCATGCTTTTTAATTTCGCCACATGCGATAAGGGATTCTCTTCCTCTGGAAATTCCTCCTTCTGCGACAACAGCTCCTGTAATTCCTGTTCCGTTTTTGCCCCGTCCCTTTCATAATTTTGTAAAGCCTCCTCTCCTGCTTTCCATGTATCTGTCTGTCCAACCAGTTTCTTCACCTTATCCAGTCCGTATTTATTTTCCATATATGCCGTCACCTGCTCGTAAAATGCACTGGCACCTTGGTCCGTCAATAGCTGAATTCTTGTAATTTCCTGATCCATCCCGCTTGCTCCGTAATAGACCAGCCGTTCCTTTAACAATTCTTCACTGTAACTGCCCGTCTCATAACTTCCTTCCAGCGCAAAAATTCCGTAGACTTCCCAGAGTTCCTTCTGATACTCTGCAAATATACTTTCCACCGCCCGTGTCATATCTGCTCTTCTGTAATTTTTTACATTCTGTAAAGAGGCACTTTCCAGCATTGCTCCGGCAAATGAAATAAGTAAAATAAATACCAGACTTAAATACACTGTGACTTCCCCCTTTAAATACCGCTGCTCTCGCTTGTAATCTTCTCGAAAATCGTCTCGACCAGACTCGTGAGCTGAGATTTGAATATAACGACAAGTGAAATCAGTACAACCAAAATTAAGATAATTTCCACAACTCCGACTCCGTCTTTGTTTTCCAATATTTCTCTCACTCTGTGTTTTAAATACCAAACTCTCCACATAATTAATCCTCCCGCTTTCTCTATTCTTGCTTCTCTACACCCGCTTTTCTATTCCGTCATATCTTCTGTGGCATATTTTTATATTTTTACAATGCCTACATTTGTACGGTAAAAAATGCCGGGACTACAACAATCACAAGCACCTCTGCCAGCATCAGAAACATCGGAAGTAATAGCTTTATTCCTGCTTCTTCCCCGAGCCGTCTTGCTCTTGCTTTTCGCTCTTCAAAAGACTGGATTGCCTCCAGCCGAAGCAGGTCATTTAGACCTTTTGTACCTTTTCTCAGGTTTTGTGACAGCAATGCACCAAATCTCATATATTCCTGTGTCCCGCATCTTCTTCCGAATTTCTCATAACATTCTGCTTCCGGAACACCGCCATCCATCTGTCGGCATGTATACTTCATTTCTTCATAAACTGCACGCTTCCCTTGCTGCTTTATCCGCGAATCGTAATCATTTACAATCTTTCTCCATGCTTTGCGGACCGTCATTCCTGCGCCTAAAAGTAATGTCAGCTTACTGATGACTTCCGGATAATCCAGACACATCTGTTTTTGTCTTGCCTGTTTTTCTTTTATCTCGTTCTGCTTGTCCAGCGCAAAAAACAGCACGGAAATCACAACTGCAGCCGCCATAATTACTGCACCTCTCCAGTTCATTACCGTATAAAAATGTATTTCCTGTCCGTCCACCTGTTTTGGCAATGTTAACGTCCCGGATTCTCTGGTATCCTGATCTTTTTCTGCCACTGTCCGGCGCACCTTTTCTAATAACGCTTCATCACTTCCGGTCATTCGTGGATAGACCATTGCCATACATTCATACAGCACCTGTTTTTCTACATCTTCCCGATACGTCAATATGGCTGTCAGCTTCACCGGTGTCCCTTCACTTACAAGCTTATCTTCCTTTAATTTTCCGTAAATATTGATCACATCATAGCGGTCAAGCTTCCATGTAACATCGATCGGCTTTCCTGGAATCTCTGTCAGAAGATTCAAATCCCGGTCCACATGATCCAGACTTATATTCTCCCCCAGAATCAACGAATCCATTTTCTTTACTGCCTGCTTTAATACCTGACTAATTTCCTGTTCTCCATAGACCTGCTCTGTTACTTCGATTGGGATTTCCCCCAATACCCGGTCTTTTCCCTCTACACGCAGTTCTTCCGTCTTCTTCCCTTTGCCATAAGTTTTTCTTGTGATCTCCTCTACATTTTTTCTGTAGGCACCATTGTAATCCCAGATAAGAGCTGCAACGCCCACCGAAAACACCACTAACATGATCCCGATACTCAGACTTCGATCTCGATGATCTTTCGCCCAAGCCCGTATGCGCCCAAATATATGATCAGACATCCTGTCATCACTCCTCTTCCTGCTATATTTCCGTAAAGATTTCCCATAAATTCCGGAAAACTGACAGTCATATAAAGTACAATTCCAAAAGGAATGACCGACATCACCTGAAATTCATATTTTTTCGCCGCCAGCATTGTATCAATTTCCCGTTTTACATCAATTTTATCTCCAATCTGATCCGCTGTATTGCGGATAATAGACATCAGATTTCCTCCGCTTCTCTTGGCCGTGACAAAGACTCCGGCAAAGCTTTCCACATCTGGAAGCTTTGTTCTCTCGGACAGTTCTTCTACTGCCTGTTCCACCGGTACTTGTACCCGAATCTGCCTGACCATGATTTCCAGCTCACGTAGAATTGCCGCATCATCAGAGTAAAAAACCTGCATCTCTTTCAGGCTCTCTTTCACTGCATTTTCCACAGAATATCCTGTATTCAGTAAAGAGGAAAATGTCTGTATCAGTTCTTTGAACTGTACTAGAAACTCCTGTTCTTTTCGCTTAATGCATTCGTCTAGAAGCTGTATGTAATACCACACGCCTGCCGGAATCAACAATATAACTGCCACCCATGAGCGATAATATATCCATGCCGTTCCTGTCACAATAATGATGACCTTCAAGATCATTTTTACATATTCACACTTCTTTATATCCTGCTGCCAGTAACTTCTGTGTATGAACCAGGTCGTCCATTTTTCTCCAAGTTCCCTGAATTTTCCCATCCTTTTCTCCTGTCTCTTCGAATCTGTACAGTGGACTCACCAGAATCTCACCGTCCTGATAACCCAGGATTTCTGAAACCTCCAGTACTTTACGGCTTTTATCTCTGAGTCTTCCAAGATGCACAATAATGTCGATTCCTGATGCGATCTGTCTCTGAACTGCCCCCAGAGGAAGATCCATTCCCATCAGCACCATGCTCTCCAGCCTAGAAAGCATATCCTTAGGACTATTGGCATGACCGGTACTAAGACTTCCATCATGGCCGGTATTAAGTGCCTGCAGCATATCAATTGCTTCGGCTCCGCGAACTTCCCCGACAATGATGCGATTTGGTCTCATCCGAAGCGCCGTCCGAATTAATTCGCGTATAGTAATCTCACCTGTTCCCTCAAGATTGGCGCATCTCGCCTCAAGAGTTACCAGGTTTGGAATATCCAGAATCCGTAGTTCTGCGTTGTCCTCAATTGTAATGATTCTTTCATCCTTTGGTATGTATTGCGATAAAGCATTCAGGAATGTGGTCTTGCCTGATCCGGTTCCTCCACTGATGAATATGTTGTAGCCTGCCCTAACAAGCTTTACCAGAAATTCTTTTACTTCCCGGCAGATAGAACCCCACCGGATCAACTGTTTCATTGTAATTGCTTCTTTTGAAAATTTTCTTATGGTTACTATGGGCCCATTTAAAGCGATGGGCCCCAGTACCACATTTACTCTCGACCCGTCCGGAAGTCTTGCGTCCACGATTGGAGATGCTTCATTTACGATTCGATTGGATCCTGCAACGATCTGTTGAATGACATCTTCCAGCTTCTCCCGCGAAACAAATCTTTTCCCGGATCTGATCAGTTTTCCTTCCTTCTCCAGAAATATATTCTCAGTCCCATTAATCATAATCTCCGTGATCTTATCATCTTCCAGAAATTCCTGAAGAAGATCAAATTTCCGGAATGCATTAAATAATTCTCTGCCAAGCTCCGCCTTTTTCCCAAGCGGTATATATTCTCTGCCGGATGCCTCGTCCAGCACGCGGTGAATCAACTCCGTCAGCTCCTCATCCGGAATATCTCTGGACATATCCAGTTCCTCCAGAATCCTCGCATGAAGCTGTTCCGCCTGTATCATGTGCGTTGCTCCTTTCGTATGATCTTACGTCTGACATCCTCGTAGCCCAGAAGTTCCAGTTCTGCCTCGAACTGCGCCACCTTCGCCTCTGCGACCGGCTCATCAATCGTAAGCATGTGAATCTCATTACAGATCCGAAGCACCCGGTAAATGTCCCGAACGCCTTCATCCATATCCAGAATCACGATTTCATAAATACTTTGTTCTATAATTTTCTGTATCAGCCTGATCCACTCTTCCGAGTCAATCTCCTTAATGTCTTCGGATACAGGCATCGGTACTATATAATCCAGATTTTCCGAGTGTCTCACAATAGTTGTAAGTACCGTTCCGATATTGCTCTGTTCCTGCCTTGCATAGTACAGGACATCTGCCAGTGTCTGTGTTCCTTCCGGAAAATGTCCACCTTCTCCACCGTAAGTTTCCATTCCCAGATACAATACATTTGCCTCCTTTGCCAGTTTTCTTCCAAGCCGGATTGCATAGGTTGTCTTTCCAATTCTTCTCACCGGAGAATATACCGCAATTACTCTGCAGTTCTTTTTACCGGTAATCTTTAAAAATATCTGCTTCTCGTCTCCTGACATGCTGCACTGACGAATCATTTCCGCCAGGATCTGATCTCCCGGCTGGTATTTGTAGATCGGCACCTCCCGGTTTTCCAACGCCACCTCTCTTTCTGGTGCGATTACAAATACCATACCGGCTTTTACCTGTTTTCTGGAATCTTCCGGATACTCCGAAGATATGAACAGAAAATCGATCTTCTCTTTCTCCTGTATAGCCAATACATAAGAAAGAGCACTGCATGTCCTGACACGGACCGCCAATTCTTTCTGTCTTGTAAGATACTGTGCAAACGCGGAAGCAAATTTTGTCTCTGGATCACAGATTACCAGATTTTTGCTCTCCACATATTATCCCTCCTCTTCTTGTGTGTTCTCTCGTTATCTTCTTAGGAATTCATGACCGGAATAAATGGTCGAATAACATTGAATTACTTTGAATAACTTGAATGGTTATGTCTTGCAAACTAGAATATAACAATCAGATGTCTTGGATTATAGACAGGCTTTCCCCTTTTGTCTATCCCTTTTTTAGAAAATGTAAAACTTTGTGCAACATAGATAGATTTGTTTTTATCAATCATTGAAAATCATCTGGAAACAGTTATAATATATCCATAGAATTTTAAAACTTACCGACTTTATCTCACTTGAAAGGAGTCCATATTATGGAGTTCAAATTCTTAAAATTACGCGATTTACAAGGTAAAACTCCTTCATTTCCTGCTGCGGGCGAAGTACACATTATCTATGTGCCGGAACCGGATGACAGCAACTTGCACAAAGCAGGTGCCGGGCGTGCCATGATCAGAGAAATCCTTTCTTATTATCTGTGTATTGACAAAGGTCTGGTATGCCTGCATGAATCCAGGCATGGCAAACCCTATCTTGCCTCTCCAGCAATCGGACGGAATCTTTATTTTAATATTTCTCATACCGAAGGCTACCTTGCATTTGCAATGTCAACCTCTACACCTCTAGGCATTGATATTGAAAAAGTTGACAGAAATGTCAGGCTTCAATCGCTGATGGGACGTTTTTTTCACGCGGAGGAAATTAAAAAATTTCTTGATTACTCTGACGAAGAGCGTGTAAAACATTTTATCCATTATTGGACTTTGAAAGAATCCTTCGTAAAGGGACTTGGAACCGGTATGACAACTTCTTTCACTTCTTTTTATCTTACGAAGGAATCCGAACGTACATTTTACGTCACTCCGGATAAAAAAGAACTCCAGGACGAATATTCATCCTGGAGAATCACTTCCATTCTTGCTCCCAAAGGGTTTATCTGCAGTGTTGCTTACCGGCTCTCATAAAAGGCCACACCATATAGCAGGGCAACCCCCGGGACTCCTAATGTTCCGGAGGCGGCCATTGTTATTGGATTCAGCCCCACCCTTACCGGAATCTCTTTTGACACGAAGAATCCATTTATCACAAGAATCAACATCACCCCGACTGCCATACGAATCAGAAAATTTATCATAAAATTCGAACATCTCTGTGACATATCCAAGCCTCCTTCTATTTTCATATATATCCTTGTTAAGCTTACCATATGACATATTTTAAAATATCCCCGTCTGATTTTTATTCAGAAATACTGTTTCATTTCATAGGTTTAATCTTAAAAATCAGTATTATTTATATAGCATACTATTTTTATCCCACATGTTTTTCTATTTAAAAAAGAGAATCTCCTCCCGGAAATCCTCTCATCTGCTTCTCTATTCTGCCGATTTTTTAAGAATATCTGATTTACAATTCAATCTCTATCTTGCGATCCGATCTCTTGTATTGGTGATAAGCCACTCCTGCTGCATCGAACATACGCATAGATGCCTGTACAGCTGTGCTTCCATCATATTTGTTACAGTCGTAGATAACTTCTTTGATTCCACTTTGAATAATTGCTTTTGCACACTCATTACATGGGAAAAGAGACACATAGAGCTTTGCTCCTTCCAGACTTCCTCCACGGAAATTCAGAATCGCATTCAGTTCACTGTGTACTGTATAGACATATTTTGTCTTTAATGGATCTTCTCCTTCTCTCACCCACGGGAACTCATCATCTGAGCAGCCCTTCGGCAGTCCATTATATCCCATAGATAAAATCTTATTATCCTGACTGACAATACAGCACCCAACCTGAGTATTCGGGTCTTTGGATCTAAGTCCGGATAGCTTTGCTACTCCCATAAAATACTCATCCCAGTTGATATAGTCTTTACGTTTATCACTCACTGCTGCTTCCTCCTATTTCGTTCCGAAAATACGATCTCCAGCATCACCAAGTCCCGGAATAATATACTTATGCTCGTTGAGTTTTTCATCCAGAGCACCGATATAAATATCTACATCCGGATGCTCTTTCTGCATACGTTCTACGCCTTCCGGAGCTGCTATAATGCACATGAAACGAATATGTTTCACACCTTTTTCCTTCAACATCTGAATTGCCGCTACGCTTGAACCTCCTGTTGCCAGCATAGGATCCACAACAAATACTTCCCTCTCATCACAGTCTGCCGGAAGCTTACAATAATATTCCACTGGTTCATACGTTTCCGGATCTCTGTAAAGACCGATATGACCTACTTTTGCAGCCGGGATCATGCTCAGCATTCCATCGACCATTCCCAGTCCTGCACGTAAGATCGGTACAACTGCCAATTTCTTCCCACTTAATTCTTTTCCAACCATCTTACAGATTGGTGTCTCGATCTCTACATCCTGTAATTTCAGATCTCTTGTTGCCTCATAACACATAAGAGCCGCAATCTCCCCAACAATCTCACGGAACTCCTTGGAGCCAACTTCTTTTCTGCGGATATAATTCACTTTGTGCTGGATCAGCGGATGATCCATAACCTGTACTTTAGACATGTTTTTCTCCTCCATCTCATGACATGTTTATCAGATTTTTTAATATCCGGCACACATCTGATTTGATCTGCACCACATAAAGAGCCATCAGGCATCTATCACATGATGTCCTGCTGCCTTTAGCAATCGATTCATAATTGCACTGCCGATTCCTCCGGCTGCAAATGATTCACTATATATATACTCTACTTCAGCATCATCGAACTCGCGCAATACCGCATACAAATGATTGGCGATAGTTGCTTCGTCTGCCCTTGTTCCTATGCTTTTCACTACGTCTGCCTTGTATCGGCCTACAGTCTCTTGTGTTCCGATCACACCGACTCTGTGTCCTTTAGCCATACGCTCTGCAGACATCTGGTTGATCGCATCGATCACAAGTTCCATCGGTCCCTCCACAATACTAAGATCCGCTTTCGGAGCATAATGTCGATACTTCATCCCCGGAGCTTTCGGTTTCACTTTGCTGTCCGGCGTGATCAATGTTCTGTCAATGTCTACTTCACCGATAAGTTCTGTGAGCATCTCCTTTGTAATCGCACCAGGGCGTAAAATCATAGGCGGTGTTACGGTCATATCCAGAATGGTAGATTCAACTCCGATATCTACTGCTCCTCCATCTAAAATCATCTCGATCTTACCGCTTAAATCTTCTTCTACATGCTCAGCTTTCGTCGGGCTCGGACGTCCTGAAGTATTCGCGCTTGGCGCAGCAATATACCCGCCGCCCGCATCGATCAAAGCTCTTGCGATCTCATCACTTGGCATACGTACTGCAACTGTATCCAGACCTCCTGTTGTCTCATATGGCACTTCCTCTGTCTTCTGGAAAATCATTGTAAGCGGTCCCGGCCAGTAAGCATCAGCCACTTTATAAGCAACTTCCGGAATAATATCTGCAATCTTATCCAGTGCTCCCATATTCGTAATATGCACGATCAGAGGATTATCTGAAGGTCTGCCCTTTGCCGCATAAATCTTGGTTGAAGCGGTCTTATTCAAAGCATCAGCACCGAGACCATATACTGTTTCCGTTGGAAACGCTACCAGTCCACCTTCTTTTAAAAAGTCTCCGGCCTGACCAATAATCTTCTTTCCTTCCTCTGTATTAAGTTGTTCTTTTGTAATTTTTTCTACTATTGTCTTCATGTTTTTTATTATACTACACCTGTTATCACTTTCCAAATATTTTTTCGAACCAAATCACGTCTGTCTGGCTATTTATCATTCTATGTACCATCGGCAGCATTTCTCAGATACTCGTCAATTCCTGTTGCGATTGCCTTGGCGATTTTTTTCTGATAATCTTTTCCCGCCAGAAGCTCTGCTTCTTGTTGGTTGCTCAGGAAACCACACTCTACGATGATTGTCGGCACCTGAGTCCTCCTGAGCAGGTAATATGTATCATTGGCCTTTTCCTGCCTCGTATTCTCACTGTCCACGCCAAGAAGCGCCTGCTGCATCAGCTTTGCCGCTGTATGCCCTTCTGCTGAATGGGAATAATAAAATACCTGTGCACCATGTATTTCCTCTTCGTGATAACTATTCTGATGAATGCTGACCGCAAGCCCCGGAGCCTTTTCATTTATCAGATCAACTCTCGCTTTCATATCCTGTATTTTGGAATTTCCGGAAGTTTCTCCTGCGAGCATCTGATCTTTTTCCCTGGTCATAACAACTTGATAACCTTTATTCTTCAGTTCTTTTTCCACTTGTTTTGAAATCTTAAGGTTGATATCTTTTTCCAGGACTTCATTGATACCAACCTTTCCCGGATCACTTCCCCCGTGACCACTATCTATAACAACAAGATCCATCTTCCGCTCTTGTTCACTTTTCACCTGATCCGATTGTACATATTTTTCCAGATTTCGGCTGACGGTATAGATTCCTGCCAGCGCCAGAAGTAATACTAACAATTCAATTTTCTTGCGCACTTCCTGAAACCTCCAAAACTTCGTATATTTCACCAAAGCACCTGTTTGTTTCAGTATATGAATTTTCCCATCTGTTCATTCAAAAAAAGAAAGACCAGAAAGTAATCTCACTCTCTGATCTTTCATCACTCTAATTTACATACTTCAAAATCAAATCCCAGATATCTGAACTTTCCTGTCCTAATGCCCATGCGGCAGTACCTGCAAGCTTATTCTCCTTCATGAGTTGAAGCTTCGGCTCAATCGAGGTTGCATCCTCCAGCCAGATTTCATATGTTACACCGTCAGCTTCCCAGGTCGCATAATTATTCCCGGTTGTTTCATCTAATGTTGTTTCTGCACCTGCCTGGCTGATCTTATCTCTGGCTGTAGACATTCCCAGTGCTTCACTTGTCACCTTCATCGGATAATCTGCTGCTTCTGTTCCTGCCTCCTGATTCAGTTCTTCCTTTGTTTTCGGCGTTTCCGACCACAGTCTTGTAAAGAACGGAATCCCATTAATCACTTTCTCTGCCGGTACTTCTTTGATCGTCTCCTCAATTCCTTCTTTTACAAATTCATAAGAAGATACTGAACCTGCTTCCAGTGAACTTCCATTATGCTCATCATATCCCATAATAATGACATAGTCTGCCATAACGCCCTGTTCTTTGCGATTGTACTGTTGATTATATCCCTTAGGAACATAATTATCCACCGAAAGTACGATACCATTTTGTCTGCATTTTACAGACAGTTCTCTGATAAATTGTATATAATGAACTCCACAATCTTTTGAAATCTTTTCAAAATCTACATTGATGCCGTCTATTCCGACCTGCATCACCGCTCCTATCAATTGATTGATAAGATTCTCTCTTCTCGAGCTATAGCTGAGTAATTGAAGTGATTCATCATTGGATCCGATTCCCCCATCGAAATCCCTGATAGCGGCCCACACTTCCAGGCCTGCCTGATGTGCATAATTTACATAATCTGTTGAAGCAATCGATTCAAGATTCCCTTCTGTATCTTTCACATGGAACCATGTCGGCACAATTGTCGTTAACCCTTTACTATCTGCAAGTCTCTGCTGCAAACCGCTATTGGCGGTACTGTTGGTTACATTATGCCATGCCATATTAATGGTATAATCTTTCTTGATACTGGTGTATTCCGGTTCCGTAAAATCGCGAGTAACATTCTTAGTTTTTTCATTCTTCAATGCATTTTTCTTCACATATCCGATATACCCGTCTTTTGTAAGAATCTTTTTCCAGTTCTGTTCATTCTCCAGAACGATCACTTCATCTTTTTTCTTCACATCTGTCACGATTGGGCTCTTAACCCCGCCGCGATATCGAACCTGTGTATCTGACTTCACTGTTGCAACCTGTTTCTTTCCCCAGTCACAAGTAATCATCACCCGGTTCGGACTATCATATACTTCATAATCTATATTCGTATATTGCTGAATAAAATCTAATGCGACATAAGTTGTGTTTCCTTCTGTCTTCAGGATAACATAATCTTCACTTTTCTTTTCTTTGGAAACACTGTAATCTTTGCTTCCGATTTCCACAGTTACAATATCTGTCGGCAGTGTGTACAAAAGCTTGTTTTCATTGGCATCCCAGTAAAAACGGCTGTTGATATAATCTCTTACAACTTCATATTGCACATACGCTTTCCCATCCGATATCATTCCGTGAGGTTCCACAATCTGATCATCTACCGTAATAGCCATCTGACTATCGTTTTCAATTCCATAATATTTTTTTACATCCATCCGTTCCTTTGACGGACTGTACTTCTTCCACAGAAATGCTCCTGCAATTGCGGCTATCCCAAGTATGATCAATAATAGGATCATCAATCCTACACGTCTTTTTCGCTTGCGTTTTGTCTGCGCTTTTCTTGCTGCCGGCCGTGCCGCCTGCTTTTTCTGATTCTTAGAGACCTTTTCTGCCTTCTGCGGTCTCTTCTTAGGTCTCTCCTGACCATCTTCTGATATCGGACGTCTCTTCTTCGGTCTCTCCTGACCGTCTTCTGATACCGGACGTCTCTTCTTCGGTCTCTCCTGACCGTCTTCCGATACCGCCGGTCTTTTTCTCACCTTAGATTTTCCCGCTGACGATCCTGCATTTCTCGCTCTGCGGCGTTCTCTATCTTCTACGGCTGCCTTTCCTGACAAAGTTTCCGCATTCTCCCGACTTACTTGTCCTCTCGCTCCGCCCTCAGTCTCCGTGCGGCCGGATGACTCCTGGCGTCGCTGATTCTGCAGATTGCTGGCGCTTTTTGCCCACTCCGTTTTTTTTCGCGGATCTGTGGTTCTCTTGATTTCCTTTTCGTCCATGCTGCACCTCCTACTCGCTATTATAACAAACGAGTGGACATGCGTCATCCTTTTTCGACAAATTCAGGCCTTGCTTATGAGGGTACTTACACACTTTTTTTCAAGAATGCCTCGGCATTCTTGCTGCGAGGTGCGCGTCATGCAATTGCATGACATACTTCTACTGCGCACCTCTGCAAGTCTACACTCCGTTTCGGTCGGCGCAAAACCATTGTCCACCGGACAATGTGCGCCCTTCCGGAGGCTATATCATCTATCTTGTTCCTGCATCTCTACGTCATCAAAACACAATTCTTTTATATCTCCATTATCATTCAACACATAATCCCGCATATAGACTGCATCCTCCCTCACAATGTGAGCCTGCACAATCTGCATGGGACTTGCCGGCACCCCGTTCATTAACATATATACTCCCTTTTTTTCATAACCTGCCAACTCTGAAAAAAGACTTTGATAATTCCTTTCTCTGGGGTCCCCCATGACTTTACCTCCTCCTCAATAATGCACTTCCCCGGTCGCATTGTCTTCGAAATCTGTATATGACAAACCAGAAGGATAAAATGCCGTGATACATTATCCCACATATCCAGACACGTCCACTTTTCTGCTAGAAAACAGCCGTGCATTACTATTCAACTATCTGTTGCTTTGTTACTTATCTGATTGATTTTTTCATAATCTGTTGTTATTTAATTGTTATTTGATTGTACTCTAATTGTTATCTGATTTTTTCTGATTGTTGTTTTTATCTGATTGTTATTACTCTTGAATCTTTGCGCGGAATTCGCGCTATTTCTCGAATTCTTATTCTGATTGGCTAGATACTGTTAAGAATTACTTTTTAAGAAATATGTTCTAAAAATATAGTTACCAGGGAAAACTATTTTCTAGTACGGTCATTATAATGGATACTCTTTTTAAAAGCAAGCACTTTTTTGATTTTATATTTATTTTATTGAACAAAAAACTTTTTCTATGCTATACTATGTGAAAGGAAGTGATAAATATGAAGATTGAAAAATTAAGTGACAATCAGATACGCTGTACATTAACACGCGCAGATCTGGCCGAACGTCAGCTCCAACTCAGCGAACTGGCTTATGGTACAGAAAAAGCGAGATCACTTTTCCACGATATGATGCAACAGGCAGCACAGGAATTTGGTTTTGAAGCAGAGAATATGCCATTGATGATCGAGGCAATCCCTTCTTCCTCAGATTCAATCGTGCTGATCATTACTAAAGTCGAGGATCCAGAGGAACTCGACACGCGTTTTTCTAAATTCGCACCTCTTCCGGGGCAGGATGGAGATTCTTCCCGTCAGGGACTCCCTGACAAACTGGAAGGTGCTGAATCTCTTCTTGATCTGCTTGGCAAAGTCAAAGAGAAGATTAATGCTGCACAAAGTTCTTCCAAACCGGAAAATCCAGTCAGCTCTTCATCAGAATCTCTAGATGATCCTGAAACTGAAGCTTTGGAGAATGAAATACCAAAAGACGCTGCACCTAAGAAACCTGCAATCCGTCTGATTTCATTTGCCTCTATGGATAATGTCCTTGCGGCCTCACGATTACTTGGAAATATGTACTTTGGTGCGAACACTTTGTATAAAGATACTGCCGAAAATATTTATATCCTTGCGATGACTCAGTCAGAACATACACGAAAGGATTTCAGTCGACTCTGTAATATGTTATCTGAATACGGTACATTAGAGAAGACCTCCGGCGCTACAATTGCTTTCCTCGGAGAGCATTGCAAAGTACTACTGGAAAATGATGCAGTACAGCAACTGGCTAATGTTTAAACAAAACTAAGAAAAATCTTTCAGGCTTATGCCTGACAATAAAAAGCGGATTCCAATTGGAGTCCGCTTTTTATTGTTCTATTTTCTGTTGTTCTGCAAATCTAATATTACTCACCAAGTTTTGCATTAATTGTTGCATTCAGTTTCTCAACAAGAAGATCTGAATCAATTCCGTGAACATATGCAGCATCTGCAAGTGATTCTCCGATAGAGCTTGGGCATCCGATGCAATGCATTCCTAATCCTGTAAGAACATCTACAATTTCAGGGCACTGCTCATAATATGTCTGAAGCAGTTCTCCCATAGTCATTTCCTTTGTAACTCGTGCCATGTGTGCACCTCCTTTTCTTTTACGTTTTCTTATTATAATTGCTTTTCACCATTGTGTAAACATTTTATGACAATTTTCCATTAAAATTTGATTTTTTAAAAGTCAATACGTTTGCCGATTTTTTTCGACAAAATACTATTTTTATCATAACTTCACAAAACATTCGTTCTTTTATTTACCTTGAATTATCCCCAGTTTCCACACCTTTTTATGTGGATAATGTGGAAAACTTTTAGAAATCATGTATTTTTCCACCTTTTTTCACGTTTTTAGTGTGGAAAACTTGGATAACTCAATGTGGATAAATTTTTAACTATTTTTCAACAATCAAATTTTTTATACATTTTTGTCTATTTTGTACATCCGGCAATTTTTCACTTACTTAATCTGTTCTTTTATGCTTCTGTTCAATATGCACCAATTTAAAGTAATCTTCTTACTGTCAGGATTCCTTTATACGTGGCAGGCAATATCCCGATTCCTTTTCGGCTATTAATTGCATTTACAATTTGTCCGTCTCCCATGTAAATACCGACATGTCCATCATAGCAAATGATGTCCCCAGGAAGTGCTTCCGAATAACTGACTCCCCTGCCGGCACTTCGCATTTCTGAAGATGTTCTTGGAAGATTCACTCCAAAATGTGCGTAGACAGACTGCACAAAACCAGAGCAGTCAGCTCCATTTGTCAGGCTTGTGCCTCCCCAGACATATGGATTGCCGATAAACTGACATGCATAATCCACCACTGCCTGACCACTTCCGGCAGCCTCTCTCACAGCCTGAGCCTCTTCCTCTGCTTTCCTGGCCGCTTCTTCTGCCTCCGCAGCCAAACGTGCTTCCTCTTCTTCTCTAGATTCTGCATAAGAAAAAGCTTCTTTTGGATCTGCGCTTGCAGAAGCTTCTACGACTTCCTCTGCCTTCTGTTGAGCATTTCTTCCTATTATTATATACTGCGAATACACATACCCTGTAACCGAACCAGATTCAATCTTCGTCCATTCTCCAACTGGTCCTACGATTTTTGCTGCATAACCGGGATATAATTTACCCACCCATTCGCTCTGCTTTGTCGGTTCACTTCTTATATATAAAAATGATTCAACATCTGCAAAAGCCATATCTAAATACTCGCCCTTATCTTCTGGTGCCAGATAATCCTCCACCTGAATCTCTTTCTGTAAAGAATAACAATCATTCAGCACCTGCTCAATTCCCACTCCTGGCATAGTTTGATTATCCTCGATATCAGAAGCATATGCCGTAGCTGGGAAAACTCCAATAGCTCCTGTCAAGGTAACTAGGAACAATCCTTTTCTAAGAATCGAATCCATAAACTCCCTCCTTATGTTTTCTTTTCTTATCTTTTGTAAATATTACAGAATTGTTACATATGTTACGTGTTTATTATATCACGCAGCAATCCCATGTCAAGGCTATTATCCCGACTTTTTCTCATCATATTACATCCATTTCTTCACTTTTTTTACAAAATTTTACAATCAATTGTTACAAAAGTATTACATTTATAAATTAAAAGTTGACAAATGGAACATTTTCTATTATTCTAATTATAGTAACAATTATCATTATCAAGGAGGTTATCGCATGGCTACATTGAAATACAGCAGACAGCGAGCATCCATTAAAGAATATCTCGATCATACAACTGAGCATCCAACTGCTGATACTGTATATCTTCATGTAAGAGAAGAATTCCCCCGTATCAGTCTTGGAACTGTTTACCGGAATCTGAATCTGCTTGCTGACATGGGCGAAGCAATTAAGATTACCACTCCTGACGGTGGGGACCGATTTGATGGCAATACTCACCCACATTATCACGTTGTATGCACTTGTTGCAACCGGGTATTTGATCTGCATATCGACGAAGCTCACATCAATACCATGAATAAACTGGCCGAGGAGCATTTTGATGGCACGATTGATTCACATGCAACATTATTCTATGGAACTTGTCAAGACTGTCTCACACAGAAAACATCCCGTGAGTCATAACAAACTTGTCAGTCTATTTTATCAAAAAGATAAATTTAATAAAAAATATTATTGACAATGACAAGTAATTATGTTATCTTAATATCAGTAACAATTACTAATATCGTTTTAGAGCTTTAAAAATAAATTCATTTACAAAAAATGCAAACGAAGCTCTGAATCATAAAACTAACTTGAACAACAAAAAATTTTAATAAAAAGAAAAGGAGATTATCATTATGAAAAAATTTGTATGTACAGTATGTGGATATGTTTACGAAGGAGAGGCTGCACCAGCTGAATGTCCAGTCTGTCACGCACCAGCTTCTAAGTTCAAAGAGCAGTCAGCCGATAGAACATGGGCTGCTGAGCATGTAGTAGGCGTTGCACAGGGCGTAAGCGAGGATATCTTAGAGGATCTTCGTGCAAACTTCGCAGGAGAGTGTTCCGAAGTAGGAATGTACCTGGCAATGGCAAGAGTTGCACACAGAGAAGGATACCCAGAGATTGGTTTATACTGGGAGAAAGCTGCTTATGAAGAAGCTGAGCACGCTGCAAAATTCGCTGAATTACTTGGTGAAGTTGTCACAGACAGCACAAAGAAAAATCTTGAGATGCGTGTAGATGCTGAGCACGGTGCAACAGAAGGTAAATTCGACCTCGCAAGAAGAGCAAAAGAAGCTAACCTTGACGCAATCCATGACACAGTACATGAGATGGCAAGAGACGAGGCACGTCACGGAAAAGCATTCGAAGGCCTGCTTAAGAGATACTTTGGCTAAGCTACAAGCTGAGCAAGGATAAAAAGAAAGCTGGCAGGATGGGGAATTTATTCACCAGACTGTCAGCTTTTCTTTTTAGACTTATTGGGCGACAGCCCTACATGAGGAAGTAGCGCCAGCGGATTCCGAATGGCTCGGCGCAGCCTCGTTGACTTATACGGCGACAGCCGTCCATGAAATAGACCACAGGTCTATGAATGGGCATGGCGCAGCCTTATTAACTTATACGGCGACAGCCGTCCATGAAATAGACCGCAGGTCTATGAATGGGCTCGGCGCAGCCTTACAACCGCTTCACATCCACTTCATCTTTCTGCCGGATTTCATCCAGAACCCATCTTCCATCTTCACGGATAAATACCCAATACTCATAAAATGTTTCCGGAGATGTTTTTCCACGTACAACTTCTCCTGTATCGATATTTATATAATATCCAATCATTCTTCCATGAATCAGATAAATCACCCGATCGTGTTCTTCGCCTTCTTTATCAAAGGCAAATACCGGAGCCGCATTTAAAAATCTGACTCGTTCTTGTACTGGCTTTTCATGATTTACTTCCATCCAACCCAGTTTCGAATTCCAATTTTGAATAAGATTTTTGCTCAGGTATTTTTCCGCATAAGATGTATCCTGACGCCTCCAACATTCCTGAATAACAAAATATGCATGCTTCACATATTTTTTCATCTTTTTCGGATTCCATTCTTCTCCTGGTTTTTCAAATGATTTCATAGAACGCAGGCTCTTTCGCTTTGCTTTTTGAATTCCATAATGAAATACTATCGTTCCGGCTCCGGCCATACAAATAAATGTGCCCCACCAGATAATCATTTCAACCGGTCCTCCGCGTCTTCCGCCTTGCCCGTAATATTGACTATGCGACCCACTGCCCGAACTGCTTCCAGATCCTCCCCCAGATCCTCCACTGGAACCTCCGCCACCGGCCCGTGCATATCCTGTAACCGTAAAACACATGCAACATATAACAATTAACAGTATTCTAAATATAACTTTATGTTTTTTCATTTTCTTCTCCATCAATCCATTCGAAACATTTTATTCTATTGTAACATAGTTATTATTGTTTAATCTCGCCTTTTGCATATAGTATTTAATACTATATATAAAAGAATAGATTACTACAAGATATTGACACCGAAAACGTTTTGTTTTATAATTAAATAGTTTGAAATTCAAACTATTTAATTTCAAGCATAAATGATTCTGGAAAGGATAAATATTATGAATACAAAATTAAAACATCTTCAAATTGGTGATCTGACTGCCAGACTCCCAATTATACAAGGTGGCATGGGCGTCGGTGTCAGCCTGAGTAAACTTGCCGGAGCTGTAGCAAAAGAAGGCGGAGTCGGCATCATTTCCACTGCCCAGATTGGTTATGACGAGAAAGGCTTCGAGAAAGATCAGGCAGGATGTAATCGTCTTGCTATACGGAAACATATTCAAAAAGCAAAAGAAATCGCCTGTGGCAACGGACTTATCGGAGTAAATATCATGGTGGCTCTAAAGCATTATGAAGAACACGTAAAAGAGGCCGTTGCCGCTGGTGCCGATGTCATTATCAGTGGTGCCGGACTACCGATGAAACTTCCGGCTCTTGTCAGTGAAACTTGCCGTACAAAGATTGCACCAATTGTATCGTCTAAAAGAGCATTACAGATTATTTTAAAACGCTGGGCACACAGATATGACAGAACCGCTGATTTTATTGTAATTGAAGGTCCAAAAGCAGGTGGACATCTTGGATTTTCTACGGAAGAACTTGTTGATATTAATTCTCTTAATTATGATGAAGAAATCAAAAATATAATTGAATGTAAAAAAGAGTATGAAAAACAATACAACAAAAAAATACCAGTCATTGTTGCCGGTGGTATCTTTGACTCAGCAGACATTGCCCACGCATTGGGACTTGGCGCAGATGGTGTTCAAATTGCAAGCCGTTTTGTTGCAACAGAAGAATGCGACGCATCAGATGCATATAAGCAAGCTTACATACATGCCAGAGAAGAGGATATTCAAATAATCCAAAGCCCCGTCGGAATGCCGGGCAGAGCACTTCGCAATGAGTTCATCAAGAATATAGAACGAGAGCGTCAGCCAATAAAAAAATGCTATAACTGCCTTGCCCAGTGCAATCCTGGCACTGTTCCTTATTGCATTACTCAGGCACTGATCAATGCTGTAAAAGGTGATATTGAAAATGGGCTTATCTTCTGCGGAAGCAATGTTGGCAGAATTCATCAAATGACTACCGTACATAATTTGATGGAAGAACTTACCGATTTTTCTTCACTTATTGAAAGTTAAGTCTCAAAGCAGGCATCTCCGCCAATGAGCGGAGATACCTGTTTTCATTATTTATTTTCTAACTGTTCAATTTTCTTCATTAATTCTCTAATTACTTGATCCTGCTCTTTGAGCCTATCATCCTGTTCTTTGAGCCTATCGTCCTGTTCTTTGAGCCTATCGTCCTGTTCTTTAAGTTTGTTAATTTGATCTTTAATTCTATCATCCTGTCCCTTAAGTATTTCTTCCTTCTGTTTTATATCTTCTTGCATCTCGTCAATCATTAACTGTGCCGTGTTCCGATCCATTTCTGCTAATTCTTTCGAGAACATTCCCATCACCTCTTCAATATTCTGACAGATTTCATAGACTTGCTGATACATTTCCTTGAAATCCGGATATTTTTCAATAATCTTCAAAATAATATCCGGATCATCTGAACCCATAAATGCAAGCCATGCATCTCGTCTAGTTTCCAGTTGTATACCTATATTTTGCTGGTATTTTAAAAATATGTCAATAGAAATAAATAAATATTTTTGCAAAAGATTCAGTTGGATTCCTGTATTTGAATGTTGTTCAAAATAATGAATATATGTGTCCGGAAATTCATGAAACTCGGTTGGACTTTTTTCAAACAGAACAATCGTGTATACATCTTTTACATCAGTATAATTAAATTTCTTTCCTTTTTTACTTCGTACTTTTTTGTATTGACGTAACAACAAATCTGCTGAATAACATGCACTTCTTGCTCCTGGAAATTTATATCCGATTTTCTGAACTTCCAGATTTACAATACTTCCATCTTCCAACTCGACTACCATATCCATAATCACAAGCGTAGATTCGTCCGAAATCCGTGTTCCATCGTTCGGAAGCACTTCCTTAATATGTACCTGCTGCCCTATCAATAATGAAAGTAATTCTTCTACTCGTTCCGGTACTGTTTCCGGATTCAAGATTTCTTTACTAATAAAATCATACATAATTTTTACACCTTTTACTCCCGTGCAAAAATCCAGAAATTCCTTTCGGTACTTTTTTTCCAGCTATAAAATTCTTGTTTTAATTTCGGTTTTGCTTCAATTTCAGCTAATACCTCTTGTCTGGTATGAATCATTGGAAAATACTGTCGTAATTTGTTGGTCATAGGCTATACCCTCCTTCAAAATTTTGTCATCTGTTCTTTCATATCGGGTATTTGTTTCAGAAATTGAAACACCGAGATGAACGCCTAACGGCTTTGGGAATATCTGGAGACTAGATCTTCTCCTAAGATGAACGTAGCATAACATATATTATTCAAAAAATAAAGTATATTTTACATTTAGTAATAATAATTAATAATTCATTAATATATCAGTGATAAGATTCCCTTCCATCTGTTATAGTCTCTAGAGAGCTTTCGTATACGCAGGAAACTACATTTTCTGCGTATACGAAAAACAGCCTGAAAGTTTTCCTCTCAGACTGTTTCTTATTCTCTGCTATTTTTTGCTTTTCTCGCTGTTTTGACATGAAAATTATGTCTGCTGCACGGCTCCTTCATCTTCATCTGCTACAGCACAAATGCGTACATCACTACAAAGTGGCACAGGCTTCCTCCCATCACGAACAGATGAAAAATCTCATGGCTTCCAAAATTTTTATGCTTGCTGTTAAAAATCGGAAGTTTCAGTGCATAGATCACTCCGCCGACTGTATAAATGATTCCGCCTGCTAAAAGCCATCCAAATGCCGCCGGTGACAGGGAGTTGAGCAGCTGTGTAAATGCAAGTACACAAGTCCACCCCATTCCGATATAAAGTACGGAAGATACCCACTTCGGGCAAAATACCCAAAACGCCTTTATCAGAATTCCCGCAATTGCGAATCCCCATACAATTGCCAGTAGAATCCATCCCATACGTCCGCCGAGCACTAACAGACAAATTGGTGTATAACTTCCGGCAATCAGTACGCTGATCATCATATGGTCAATTTTCTTCAGAATCGTATTTACCTTCTTGGAAATGTTAAATGTATGGTATGTCGTGCTAGCTGCATAAAGCAGGATCAGACTTACCGCATAAACTGCAATAGATACAAGATAAATCCTGCCAGGCTCATGAGCTGCTTTGATAAGCAACGGAATTGCTGCAAATATTGCCATCAGCATTCCAATAAAATGTGTGATCGCACTTCCCGGATCTTTTACATGTTCTTCTATTACTTTTGCCATAACTTACCCCTCCTGAAAATAATGTTATATTCTTCTTTCGTATTTCCATACATAGTTTTAATTACTACTTGTTCTTATATCAATATTATAACCGTTATTTTCAAAAAAGCAAGTCCTTAAATATTAAATATTTCAGCTCTATTCTCAATCAATTGTAACTTCTCTTTCCTTTTCATATGCTTAATCGCATACTCCCGGCTCATTGCCTCTTCCTTCGTGGCAAATGTTTCCGAATACACCAGTTTCACCGGCAGACGGCTCTTCGTATATTTCGCTCCTTTTCCCGCATTATGAGCCTGTATTCTTTTTTCCAGATTGTTCGTCCAGCCAGTATAGAGACTACCGTCCCCACACTCCACAATATATGTATAATTCATGATTTCTCCTTTAATTGGGGACGTAGCAAAACTTCATTTTTACTACGTCCCCAATTATACACATTCTTTATCTTTTTGTCATATAATCTACAGGGTTTACTGGTGTTCCATCTTTTCGTAATTCCATATATACATTGCATCCTTCCACGCTGTAATACTTTGTCGGCTGTCCGATATAGCCGAGAATGCTTTTTGCCTCTACCTGGTCGCCGACTTTTACTGGCACTTCTTTTAACTGTCCGTAAAGGACTTCGTAACCATTTCCAAGGTCTACGGTCACGGTTGTTCCTGTCTGTGCGGTCACATCAATGGATTTAATTATTCCCGGTGCACCGCACAAAACCTGGTCTCCTTCTGCTCCGCTGATAACCAATGCCGGATTATACTTGTATTGGTCTAGTGTCGCGAAGTAAACTGTTTTGTCCATGCTGTAATTCATAAGCACCGTGCCGCTTACAGGCCAGATCATCTTGCTGTCGCTTGTAAAGTTTGCGGAAGATGCACTGCCCGCTGTCCTTGCCGCCTGCTGACTTCCGTTAGTCTGACTGTTGCCGTCCTGGTTGCCATTATTTCCGGATCCATCTGTGTTTCCGGCTGTTGCAGCATTTTTGCTTGCAGTCCCTGTTGTTCCTGCACCAGATCCACTCTTTTCGGCTTTTCCACCGGTTCCGGCTCCATCCGTGCCTGACTCGGAAGCACTGTCTTTCTGTGCATTTCCACTTGCTTCCTGACTGGCTTCCTCCAGTGCTTTCTTCTGTTCCTCCAGTTGTGCTTTTGCGAGCTCCCCTTCTTTTTTCACTGTCTTGTAATCCCGCATTGTGTATGTTCCAACAATTGCTATGGCTGCCACAAAGCACAGAACTGCCGCCAGTGTCGCCTTACGATTTCTCTTTTGCTTCTGCCTTGGCGTCATTTTTTTCGGACCGGCATGTTCTTTGCCGCGATCCATCTTATTATTATCGTTCATTTTCATCACCACCTCTGACTCTATTCTTGCCAGATTGTAGTGGTACTATACAAACTACATATAAAATATTGTCTTTGACTTTTTCTAGCCTTTCTTATATGGAAATTTCAAGAATGCCTCGGCTTTTTGTACAATACTATTATGACTTTACAAATTTTGCTACTCTCCTGCTCCGCCTTCCACCTGCACGATCTCCACGCCTTCTTTCAGTTCTGTCCCTTCGAAGAAATGTGCCAGTATCTCTTCCATGCTTTTTCCTTCTTTTGCCATTTGATTTGCCGTGTACTGGCTTAAGCCCAGTCCATGCCCGATACCCCGGGTCGTGATTCGCAGCTTTCCATCATATTTCTGAAAAGAAAAGCAGCTTGATGCGAGATGATAATTGGTTCGGAATTCTTCTCCACTCACGGTGTCATTTCCAACCCGGACGCTAAGTACATATCCTGCAGTGTCTACCCCAGTCACTTCTGCATCCATATCGTCTATAGTAATTGTCTGAATTTGTTCTTTCGACTCAATATCTAACGGACAGTCCACAATCTTCAAATACGGATAGTCTTCGCTTCCCAGCGCCTCCCGTCCATCCCTTGTACTTCCATTACTGAGTCTGCAAAATGGTGTCTTTGCCAGCGCATTTTCATAAGTCAGCACCTGTCCGTTGGTCTCCTCCCATGCATGCTCAAGCCGCTTATAATACTTGGAATATTGATCTGCTCCCCAGGAATCCTGCATATCTTTCTTTGTCCAGTATCTCTCTTCTAATATAGTATCTGCCCCTGCGCCAAGCGCCAGACATACCTGGGTCCGCACAAGAACTGCCTGCGTTTTTAAAGCTTCCTCCTCATAAACCGCAGGGATTTCTCTGGCCATAATTCCAATACAGTATTCACTGAGCGGCATCTGAATTTTGTCCACATTTTCAGCATTAGAATCTTCCTGTTTTCCACCATCACTGCCGGACTTTTCCCCGTCTGCCTTCACATTTACCATAGTCTCGTCCACTCTGGAAGCTCCATAAGCTCCCGGTCCGCTTAAGAACACGGTGATAATATAAGGCAACAATATAATGATCAGAAGATAGCACCCCAGTTTCTTTAATCTATATTTCAAACATGCAAATCTCATATAAAAAACGCCCTCCCATATAAAATATGAGAAGACGTTCTTTTTTATTCTTCAAGAATGCCTTTGCATTGTTTCTGCATGAACTAAACTTCTACTGTCACTTTATCCAGATGCCAGATATCATCCACATACTCCTGAATCGTTCTGTCAGATGAGAATTTTCCACAGCTTGCAGTATTCAGAAGTGCCATCTTAGCCCATCTGTCTTTGTCGCGATAAGCTTCTTCAACCTTCTTCTGTGTATCCGCATAAGAACGGAAATCCTTCAGAATGAAATACGTATCGGCTTTGCTTCCACCTTGAGCTGTCAGAAGTGAATTATACAGGTCACGGTACATTTCCTTATCACCTTGTGAATATGTTCCATCCACAAGCTGGTTCACAACGCGTCGGATATCGGCATCACTATTGTAGATATCCATCGGATTGTAGCCGCCATTGTTCTCGTAATTGATGACCTCGTCAGAGCTGAGTCCGAAGATAAATGCATTCTCTGCACCAACTTCTTCAACAATCTCCACATTTGCTCCATCCATCGTTCCAAGTGTCGGTGCGCCGTTGAGCATGAACTTCATATTACCGGTTCCTGATGCCTCTTTGGAAGCTGTGGAAATCTGCTCGCTTACATCAGCTGCTGCGAAGATGATCTCAGCATTTGACACACGATAATCTTCGATGAATACAACTTTCAGTTTGCCGTTGATACTGCGGTCGTTGTTGACTACATCCGCAACGGAATTGATCAGTTTGATGATCTGTTTTGCACGGATATATCCTGCGGAAGCTTTTGCTCCGAAGATAAATGTTCTCGGATAGGAGCTTATTTCCGGATGTTCCTTGATCTCGTTGTACAAATACATCACATGTAAAATGTTAAGAAACTGTCTCTTGTACTCGTGCAGTCTCTTGACCTGTACATCGAAGATAGATCTTGGATCCACTTCAATGCCATTGTGCTCTTTAATGTATTTTGCCAGGCGGACTTTATTCTCATACTTGATGCTCATAAATTCCTTCAGAGCTTCCTCATCATCCACCCATTTTTTCAATCCTGACATCAGAGACAGATCTGTGATCCAGTCCTTTGTTCCAAGCTTATCTGTTACCCAGTCAGCCAGCAGCGGATTTCCATGCATCAGGAAACGTCTCTGCGTAATTCCGTTTGTCTTATTATTGAATTTCTGCGGCATCATTTCGTAGAAATCACGAAGCTCCTGTTTTTTCAGGATTTCTGTATGAAGTCTTGCAACTCCATTGACAGAGTATCCGGCTACGATTGCAAGATGAGCCATCTTTACCTGACCATCTCTTAAAATCTGCATCTTTGCTACTTTCTCTTCATTTCCCGGATACATCTCACGGATCTTAGCCACAAAGCGGCGGTCAATCTCCTGGATGATCTGGTATACACGAGGAAGCAGCCTGGAGAACAAATCGATTGGCCATTTTTCCAGAGCCTCTGCCATGATGGTGTGGTTCGTGTAAGCGCAGGTCTTTGTTGTGATCTCCCATGCCTCATCCCAGCCAAGTCCTTCCTCATCAAGAAGAAGTCTCATAAGCTCGGCAACTGCTACCGTCGGATGTGTATCATTCATCTGAATCGTCATCTTCTCCGGCAGTTTATGGATATCATCATGGTTCTTTTTATATTTTTCAAGCGCAGCCTGAAGACTGGCAGATACGAAGAAATACTGCTGTTTCAGTCTCAGTTCCTTTCCTGCATAGTGGTTATCGTTCGGGTACAGGACCTCTACGATCGTTTTTGCCAGATTCTGCTGCTCTACCGCTTTGTGATAGTCACCACGGTCAAATGAATCTAACTGGAAATCTACGATTGGTTCTGCGTCCCAGATACGAAGTGTATTTACAATATGATTATCATATCCTACGATCGGATAATCATACGGAACTGCCAGAACAGACTCATAATTCTCCTGTTTAAAACGGATATCTCCGGTCTTATCATCGTACTCTACACGGATATTTCCACCGAAACGTACTTCCTTTGCATACTCCGGTCTGCGAAGTTCGAATGGATTGCCGTTCTTCAGCCAGTTATCCGGTTTTTCTTCCTGATAGCCATCTTTGATCTTCTGCTTGAACATACCATAACGGTAGCGGATACCACAGCCGTAAGCTGCATAGCCAAGAGATGCCAGTGAATCCAGGAAACATGCAGCGAGACGACCAAGTCCGCCATTTCCAAGTGCCGGGTCCGGCTCCTGATCCTCAAGTTCATTCAGGTTCAGACCCATTTCTTCCAGAGCCTCTTTCACCTCTTTATATGCCGTCATATTAATCAGGTTATTGCCAAGAGCTCTTCCAAGCAGGAACTCCATGGACATGTAATACACGATTTTCGGATCATCTTTCTCGTACTGCTTCTGAGTTGCGATCCAGTCATCGATAATTGCATCTTTTACGACATAGGAAACTGCCTGATAAAGCTCCTGCTGAGATACTTCGTCTACAGTTTTTCGGAACAGTTGCTTAACATTCTGTTCTACTTCTTTCTTAAACGCTTCTTTTTCAAATCTCGGATTAATCATATTGTTTTGATCCTTTCTTGCTCTTGTTTCAGGAAATGTAAGATAAAAGAACAGGTCTGCCGGAGCAGACCTGTTCACATCTGTTATTGCTTCTCTACTCCAAGAGTTACTGCCTCACCATTGATCTTCCACTCTTTCACATAACCTGCAGGTGTCGCTTTTTTCACCTCCAGAGCCAGTGTCTCAGCTCCGATCTCATCAGCATTTTTCGCAAATACAGTTTCTGCCTTCTCACTTCCTTCATATGTGATCACGATCTTATCCATGACCTCGAAATCAGCTTCCTTACGCATCGTCTGTACTTTGCTGATGATCTCACGCACGAATCCCTCTTCCAGAAGTTCCTCGGATAAGTTCGTATCAAGAACAACTGTGATTCCGTTGTCATCCTCAGATACATATCCTTCCATCTGTGCAGTATCGATCAGAAGATCTTCACGGTTCAGGACTACTTCTTCACCATTTACCTCAAATCTCAGGCAACCATTTGCATTCAGCTCATCCATAGCAGCATTTCCATCCAGTCCGCTGAGTACATTTTTGATTCCCCCTAACAGTTTACCATATTTTGGTCCGACTGTCTTTAGCTGAGGTTTAAAAGAATAGGACGTAAAGTCACGTACTTCTTGTGTAAATGTTACATTTTTCACATTCAATTCATCGGCAACGATGGCATCAAAGAACTCGGAAAGCTCAAAATCAGCTTTGACATACATCTGTCCGATTGGCTGACGGTTCTTGATATTTGCAGTATTTCTGCAGGCACGTCCCATAACAACCAGTTTCAGAACACGGTCCATATTCTCCTCAAGCTCTTTGTCGATGTGTGCTTCATTTACCTTCGGGAAATCACACAGGTGGATACTCTCAGGAGCATTTGCATCAATACTTCTTACGAGGTTCTGGTAAATGTCTTCTGTCATGAACGGAATCATCGGAGCTGCAGTCTTGCAGATCTCTACCAGTGCTGTGTAAAGTGTCATGTAAGCATTGATCTTATCCTGCTCCATGCCCTTTGCCCAGAAACGCTCACGGCTGCGTCTTACATACCAGTTACTCATATCATCAACAAAGCTCTGAAGTGCCTTTGCAGCCTCCGGGATCTTGTAGTTTGCCAGATCCTCATCTACTGCTTTAATCGCAGAGTTGAGCTTTGACAGAAGCCATTTGTCCATGACAGACAGCTTCTCATACTCTAATGTATATTTTGTTGCATCAAATTCATCAATATTCGCATACAGTACAAAGAATGCATAAGTATTCCACAGAGTTCCCATGAACTTACGCTGTCCCTCTGTCACTGCTTTTCCGTGGAAACGGTTCGGCAGCCACGGCGCACTGTTAATGTAGAAATACCAGCGGATCGCATCTGCTCCATATTTCTCCAGTGCATCGAACGGATCGACCGCATTTCCCTTGGACTTACTCATCTTCTGGCCATTCTCATCCTGAACATGTCCAAGAACAATAACGTTCTTATAAGGAGCTTTGTTGAAGATCAGAGTTGAAATCGCAAGCAGTGAGTAGAACCATCCACGAGTCTGGTCTACCGCCTCTGAGATGAAATCTGCCGGGAAATGTTTCTCGAACAGTTCCTGATTCTCAAATGGATAGTGATACTGTGCAAATGGCATGGATCCACTGTCGAACCAGCAGTCGATCACTTCTGGTACACGGTGCATCTCTTTTCCACATTTCGGACACTTGATCGTCACATTATCAATATATGGGCGGTGAAGCTCGATCTCATCCGGGCAGTTATCAGACATAGATTTCAGCTCTTCAATACTTCCGATCGAATGCTGGCATCCACACTCACACTCCCAGATATTCAGAGGAGTTCCCCAGTAACGGTTACGGCTGATGCCCCAGTCCTGAACATTTTCAAGCCAGTCACCAAAACGTCCTTTACCGATACTCTCCGGAATCCAGTTGATCGTATTATTATTCGCGATCAGATCATCCTTTACTGCTGTCATCTTAATGAACCATGACTCACGAGCGTAGTAAATAAGCGGCGTGTCACATCTCCAGCAGTGTGGATAGCTGTGCTCGAACTTCGGTGCATCGAAAAGAAGTCCTCGTCCGTCCAAGTCTTTTAACACTTCCGGGTCTGCCTTCTTCACGAATAATCCGGCGAATGGAGTTGTCTTGCCCATCTCACCTTTTTCATCTACTAACTGAACAAATGGCATGTCATATTTACGTCCGACTTTCGCATCGTCCTCACCAAATGCAGGAGCGATATGAACAACTCCGGTACCATCTGTCAATGTTACATAAGTATCACATGTTACATAAAATGCTTTTTTATTCTGCTTTGCGGCGCAGTCATAAGCACACTGATAAAGCGGCTCATACTCTTTGTACTCAAGATCCTGACCTTTGTATGTCTCAAGAACTTCATAAGCCTTTACACCATTCTCCTCATCGCCAAGTTTACCAAGAACCGTATCAAGAAGGGCAACAGCCATGTAGTAAGTATATCCGTCAGCAGCTTTTACCTTCGCATAATCCTCTTCCGGATTTACACAAAGTGCAATGTTAGATGGCAGAGTCCATGGAGTTGTTGTCCATGCAAGAATATATGCGTCCTCGTCTTTAACTTTAAAACGAACGATCGCTGAACGCTCTTTTACGTCTTTGTATCCCTGAGCCACTTCCTGTGCAGACAGCGGAGTTCCACAACGCGGACAGTAAGGCACGATCTTAAATCCTTTATAAAGAAGTCCTTTATCCCAGATCTTCTTCAGTGCCCACCACTCAGACTCAATAAATGTGTTGTGATAAGTAACATACGGATCATCCATATCAGCCCAGAAACCTACAGTATTAGAGAAATCCTCCCACATACCTTTGTATTTCCACACACTCTCTTTACACTTTTTGATAAATGGCTCAACACCATATTTTTCAATCTGATCCTTTCCGTCAAGACCAAGAGCCTTCTCAACCTCCAGCTCGACCGGCAGTCCGTGAGTATCCCATCCGGCCTTTCTCGGAACTTCATACCCCTTCATAGTACGGTAACGAGGAATCATATCCTTGATAACACGTGTCAAAACATGGCCGATATGCGGTTTACCATTCGCAGTCGGCGGTCCATCATAAAACATATACTGTGGACAGCCCTCACGGTCCTCCATACTCTTCTCAAAAATGTGATTGTCTTCCCAGAATTTCTCCGTTTCCTTCTCCCGGTCAACAAAATTCATGTCTGTTGAAACCTTCTTATACATAATATCCTCCTTGTTGGGGACGTAGCATTTTGCCAAAGTACTACGTCCCAATCATTGATTAAGGGTGTCCCTTTTTGCATTTTGCGGTGTCCCTTTTTTACCATTAAACATAACTTATTGTAAAGATATTACTTTCTTATACAATAAAACAGGCTCCCGTCCTGATTAGGACGAAAGCCTTATACTTACGTTTATAAACCACCTAAACATACTGACATATGCTTTCCCTGTAACGGTGGAACTCCGTCAGGTCTTACTGAATTCTGTTCCTTATGCCTGTGCAGATGCCCTGGCTCATATCACAGATCGTTCAAACTCTGAAACTCGGAAGTGATCTTCAATTATATCTTACTTGTACCGGATTCCCACCATCGCCGGTTCTCTGTATCGTTGGGATATAACCTACTGTCTTCGTCAACGTCTTTAAATATCTCATACACTTTTTTATTATACGAGTTTTATCACAGATTCGTCAAGGGGTTAAGCCCCTTTTTACAGGCAAAGTTTCTATGGACCAGAGTATTGTCAGCCAGCGTGAGATTAACGTAGATATAGAAAGTTATGTAACGGCTCTTCGTGCTTCCCTGCTTACAGCAGAAACTGCATTGGCATACGCAACTAATCCGGAGATGTTGAAAAGAAAAATGTAGATTGTGCACGATCATCACCTGTCCGGGCGGGCTTTTGGAACTATGCTCACCACGAACACACTAAAAAAGGTCCACCGGACCTTTTTGTCGTATGCTTGGCAACAAAAAAATGAGGACATAAGTAATTGTACCGCAAAACTTATATCCTCATTTTTCTATTTTATTTCTGCTATTTTATTTTCTGGTTTTTACTGTCCCTTTTCTTCACATTTCTTGTTGGCTGGATTTCTTACTCAAGTTCCTGGATTGCCTCAATTGTCTTGTGATACTCTGCTGTTACCTTGCTCATATAATCTGAAATATTCGGATTACCTAGAACTGCAGTGTCTTCATTTCTCAATTCCTCTGTAAGCTGGCTGCTCACCTGATAAAGGCTTGTCAGTGACAGGTTCTGGCAGACACCCTTCAGTGTATGGGCTGCACGGAATGCTTCTTTGTAATCACCCTCGCTTAATGTTCTCCCAAGATCGGCGTAGCTCTTATCATCCAGAAATTTCAGGAGAAACTTTCTCACAAGCTTCTCACCCATCAGACGTCTTACTACATCATCATAATCACCGCCGATTTTCTCGTATACTTCTTTTAACTCCATTTTGACCTTTCCCCCAATTCAAATACCGTACCTTACTATGTATTCGCAACTGTGTTTTACTGTTTCTTTCTCTTATTACTTTTTCTCTTATTACTCTTTTTTCTTATGCGGAACACCGTAGCTATAAATGTTATGATCAATATTACTAAAAGAATGCTCAGCCCCAGAATAACTTTTCCTTTTGTTGTTCCAAGTGACAGGTGTTTCCCGGATTTAGTCTGTTTTTTACTGTTGTCATGTCCACTGGATTTGCTTTCGTCCTGAGTACTGTCTGTATGCGCTTTCAAATAGGATTTGCTAAGCTTCACCTTTGCAGTTCCAAGTTCATGACCATCGTAACTGTATGTCACAATTCCTGTGCTGCTATCTTCTGTATCCTGCGTGATTTTCTGATCCAAAGCTGTAAAATCCACACCATTTGGCAACATCACATAATTCGGTTCACTCTGCCCGTCTTCTGTCAGAAATGTTTCAATATCCTCAGATTTCTCCTGGGTTGTCACATCTACTTTTGTGAAATTATTAAATGCATATTCAAATAAATTCGTGGTGTCCGGATATATGTTCTTTCCGTGAGTCCTCAGTACCACACACACCAGCTGAGTCTGCCCATTGTCCGCCATCGTAATCAGCGTTGACAACGCATCTGATGTATAACCAGTCTTTCCACCTATTGTATATGGATAATAATTGGAATTCGACGGCTGAAGCATTTTATGCTTTTGATGGAAAACGTGTTCTTCCGTCGTCTCGCTAGCTGGAATTGTATAATTGAGAGTCTGTACAATCTGGAAAAATTCCGGATGTTTGAACAACTCCCGTCCAATCAGCGCCATATCTCTTGCACATGTGTAATGATTCGGATCATGCAGTCCATTTGTATTAGCAAAATTGGAATTCTCACCGCCCAGTTCCTTGCATCGGCTGTTCATCTGCTCTATGAACCAATTGTAATCATGACCGGCATTCACTCCGACACTCTCACCTATTGCATATGCTGCTTCATTGGCAGATGCCAGAAGCATCGCATGCATTGCCTGATTCAGTGTGATTACATTTCCCTCTTTTAATCCGACGGAAGAATCTCCTCTCTGTAAAAACGCTACGCTGTCGTGGCTGAACGTCACATTGTCCGTCAGTTGTCCATTTTCCAATGCTACAAGCGCCGTCAATACTTTCGTAATACTTGCCGGATATTCATGAGCATCTATATTCTTGGCATACAGGATTGCTCCCGTTCCGACTTCCATAACAATTCCGGCTTCTCCATAAGTCCCAGGTCCCTGCGGCCAGTCCTTATATCCATTCGATTCCACCGGCATATCATAGACCTGCTGCAATTCCTGAGCCTTTTGTTCTTCCGGTGTCAGTGCCTGCGCATCTGTACTCTGTGCATCTATGGTCTGTGCATTCTCCGTAGCCGTTACCCCTGTCGCATATACACTCACCGCAGTATTGGCTGTAAACGTCACTGCCATAAGTGCCGTAAGCATCGCCGCGATGACTCGTTTGCCTGATATCATTGGCATTTCCTCCAGGTATTCTTCTTACTTAGTCTTTTTATTTTATCACATTTTTCTGCTGGATTCTATAATTATCTCCATAAAAAGACAAGATGATGACACGTATTTGCATTTTCCACAAGGATTGCTTATAATGAAAATATTTCATAACCTTGCACTGATAATAGGTAACGTTACATAAGGCACTTAAATCAAGAATAGGAGCATTTTTATGCATGTAGGAAAAAAATCACAAAAAAGAGAAAAATCTGTAATGTCAGTTTCTTTATATGGTAACGTAGTCTTTGTTGTAATCGAGCTGGTCATGGCAATTGCAACCGGCTCTCAGGCAGTCCTCCTGGACGCAGTCTACGATGGAGTGGAGTTTTTTATGCTGCTTCCGTCCGTGTTCCTGATTCCACTTTTATACCGCCCGTCAAATGAACAGCATCCATTTGGATATATGCAGCTGGAAACACTATTTGTTGTAGTAAAAGGCATCACCATGGCAGCCGTTACATTTGGACTGATTTTCAATAATATCCATCTGATGCTGCACGGAGGACACATTGTATCCTTTCATACAATTGCCGGATTTGAAATGTTCGCCTGTATTTTAAGCGTGATTGTCACAATTTATCTGCGAATTAAGAATAAAAACCTTCATTCTCCACTCATTACAATGGAGCTGCAAGGCTGGCAGATCGACTCCGTCATATCCCTCGGCATGGCATTCGCATTTTTACTGCCACTTATGATACCCTTTGCATGGTTCGACCGCGTAACACCATATCTGGATCAAATCATTACGATCCTTCTGTCTGTTATTATGATCCAGACACCAGTCCGCACAGTCATCACCGGAATCCGCGATCTCATGCTGATTCCACCAGAGGAAGAAACAATCGAAGACATCAAAAAGACCGTAGAACCAATCATCGGTATCTACGGTCACAAAAATCTATACTACGATATTGTAAGAACCGGAAGAAAACTCTGGATCAGCGTCTACATCACATTCGACAAAGATATCGTATCGCTGTCAAAATTCAAACACCTGCAAGATAAGTGCATCAAAGCACTGGCACAGAAATATCCAGATTTCTACTTCGAATTACTGCCAGATATCGAATTCACCGGAATTGAAGAAGAATAAAACACAATTCAAAAAGGGACAGGTTAAAGTGCAGTTGGGGACGGGGGTTTTTTGAAAAAACCCCGTCCCCAACTGGAAAAAGAAGGTTTTGTATACACAACATGTACAATAAGGATTCCAACTATATTAGCATTGGCGAAATGGCAAAGATCAATCGGACTACGGTTCCGACTCTGAAGCTCTATGACTCTATGGGACTTCTCACGCCGTGTTATGTGGACGAACACAGTCATATCGCTACTATGATATCAAACAGAATGCAAGGATTCCGGTTTCTTTATATCCTGCCGTTATAACAATTGATGGTAGGCCATAAACCGTTCCATTCCAACGCAGTTTCAGGCTGTCTTGCACATATGCCCACATATTATCAGGCATGACCTCTTCCCAATTAGCCGGTACATATTCCGGAAATGTAAAATCAGCCGGATTAATATTGTATTTATTCAGGTACTGTTCCGTTACCTTTTCTTTCACCAGATTACAAAGCGTCTCTGTCTGCTCACCGGTCAGACCGTATTCGTTGATTTCATCTGAAGATTCCCCTTTTTCTGCGGTATCTGCCGACTCCGCTTTCTGCTTGTCATCGCTCTGGGATACATTTGTCTGCGCCTTGTCCTCCGTCTTTGAAGAATATGCAGACATCGGCATCACCATTGCCAATGCCAGAACACCAATTACAATTTTTCTCTTCATCTCTTTTCCTCCAATTTGTGTATTTTTCAGGATTACTTTTTCGCACAAGTACAAAAGTTGAAAATGTATCTGTTCTGCAATCCTGACTTCCCACTAAGACTTGCTTTAGAGTCTTGAATATATTTATATTATACCCTCCCCGTGTATTTGAATTGCAACAGAAAACATAGAATTTTTTGCGCCTAAAGTCTTTTAACCACTTTCCATATAAAGCAAAGCAAAAAATCAAAGCGTCTGTCCTGGAGACGCTTGCTTTTATCTCTTATAAATGCTAAAATACAATAGCTGAGTTTCCTTAGTTAAATGGATATAACAAGCGTCTTCTAAGAAAAAGCCGAGGCAATCCCCAAATTGGGGAACGTTCTAATGTTACCAAATCGAAAAAATCTGTAGATTGACAACT